>Ga0325414_1008121_pt1 | contig 11122 bp, 6 predicted proteins | sample PopdelMetagenome_8_FD_206183 | JGI IMG/M metagenome (GOLD analysis project Ga0325414, IMG submission 206183) | Populus deltoides microbial communities from Bellville, Georgia, United States - Leaf-PdKOR-R3 | ecosystem: Host-associated > Plants > Phyllosphere > Phylloplane/Leaf | place: USA...
AATTTGAAGATGCCACCACTCTCTATTCACACCATGTCCCGCGCTAATTGTGTAATTTAATCGATCAGGCTGAGCATGAGGCAATTGTGAAGAAAAGGGAAAATCCAAACTCCGGCCTCACATGGGATGAGTACCGATCAATGACTTTCACACAAATGGTCAGTCTCCATATTCTTAAATTAATATGGTCCTCTTGTCTTGGAATAAAAACGTGTTTTTCATTATTTTGTGGTAGATGACTTATATTCTTAATCACACGATGTTAATTATGATACACAGGTTGTCAATGAAACACTTAGAATCTCCAACATCCCACCTGGTTTATTCCGTAAGGCATTGAAAGATTTCCAGGTCAAAGGTATGCAGCTGCCAGTTCTTAACTCAGAAATCTCTTCGCTTTCTTTTTCCAAAATGTTCATTTCAATTGATTCATTGAGAAATCTCCAGGATACACCGTCCCAGCTGGTTGGACAGTTATGCTTGTTACCCCTGCTATTCAGTTAAATCCTGATACATTCAAGGACCCAGTTACATTCAACCCATGGCGCTGGAAGGTACTGCTCCATTTCCCAAGTCAAACCTTAATATAGATTCAATTTACCATAACGTTAATAGAATCATGCTTTTATAACTGCTGAATTTGTTCTTTTTATTGTTTCTGCAATGCTAAATAGGACCTTGATCAAGTTACTATTTCCAAGAATTTCATGCCATTTGGCGGGGGCACGAGACAATGTGCTGGGGCAGAATACAGCAAACTGGTCTTGTCCACTTTTCTGCATGTCCTGGTCACTAATTACAGGTAGAGTTGATTTTTCTCTCACTCTCGTCCTCCTACTCATACTTGAACAGTGACAACATGGAAGTTAAATTGATGACAGCTTTTTTTGTTAACTCACTGGGGTTTTTTTTTTGTTTTTTTCCTTTCTTAATGCCAGTTTTACCAAAGTCAAGGGAGGAGACGTCTCTCGGACCCCTATCATTTCATTTGGCGATGGCATCCATATTAAGTTCACAGCCAGAAATTGAAGAATTATTTTCCCTTACCTCTGGAAGTGCATGTTCTTAATTACCGTTTCTTATGTGCTTGTTTATTAGCAACTTTTATTTTAAAAAAAATAATGATCCTCTCTAGTCAACGAAGGAGTCTCAAAAGTCACACCGTGAAGAGCACGCCGTTGAATCCTTCGCTCTTGTAAAATATTGTATGATGTATGAACTTTCCTGTATAACCTAAGTGTTCAAGCAATGCAATAAAAAATCTATTTCCCTCCCGATCCAGCTTTTTCAGAAATGCAAGCTATCTTAACCAGAGCATGCAATATTCTCTGGCGTCTCTTTTACTTCACTGATATTTGATACCATTAATTAAAAATTGGCAAAGGACTATGGCTATGCCCGCAAGTCTTCTCCATATTCAAGTTCTTCCAAGCCGAGAGGGTTTAAAGTTATGTCCATGATGTTTACATATATCATTCTTTAAATAAAAAACAAATCTTCTAAAGATATTTCCTCGATGAGAAAAATGAAATATCTACCATTAGATTGGTTTATTTTATTTTATTTGTTGTTGTTGTAGAAGACAGATATGGGTTTTGAATTCATTCAATAAATAAATCTACCATTAGATGGACGCCACACACGCACACACAATGCAAGCTAAATGTTACAATCATTAAGATTTCATTTATATGTCTTGATGTTGCAATTTTATTTTTTTTCCACAAAACATAATGAATTGCTAGTGTTTCCCTACAAGGATTTTTATTGTTTTATAAAAAAATTTTAATGATTTTTTTTAAATTATTTTTGTTGATTTTATTTTTTTAATATTGAACTGGTTAAGAATTTAGCTTTGTAGGTTTTTTCTTTAAAACAATTTGAATTGTTACAATGTTTCCCCACATTGGTTTTTTTTAATGATTTTTTTTCAAATTGTCTTTGTCGATTTTATTTTTTTAATATTAAACGTGTTGAGAATTTAACTTCATAGAGTTTTTATTTAAAACACTGTGGATTGTTACAGTGTTTCTCACATGATTTTTTTTAATGATTTTTTCCAACATTATCTTTGTCGATTTTTTTTTAAATGAGCTGGTTCAGAATTACAACTGTAGTTTTCCTCACAAAACATTGTGGATTGCTACATTGTTTTCCTATATGGTTTTTTTTTGTTTTTTTTTAATGATATTTTTTATTTCATTTTTTTAATTTATGATTTTTTTGTTTTTTGTTTTTAATGATTTTTTCCAATATTATCTTTGTTAATTTTTTTTAATATTGAGCTGGTTGAGAATTTAACTTTGTAGTTTTTTTCTTTAAAACACTTTGGATTGTTATAATGTTTCTTCACATGAGTTTTTTTTAATGATTTTTTTCAAGATTGTCTTTGTCGATTTTTTTTTAATATTGAGATTGTTGAGAATTTAGCTTTGTAGTTTTTTTAAAAAAATACTGTGGATTGCTAAAGTTTTTTCTCGCATGGTGTTTTTTAATGATTTTTTTCTAAAATTATCTTTGTCAATTTTATGTTTTTAATAATGAACTGGTTCAGAATTCCAAATGTAGTTTTCCTCACAAAACATTGTGGATTGCTACATAATTTTTTTTTTGTTTCTTCCTTTTCTTTTCTTTTTTCTTTTATGATTTTTTATGTTTTTTTTCCACTTTTTTATGATTTTTTTGAAAATTATCTTTGTCGATTTTATTTTTTTAATATCGAGCTGATTGAGAATTTAGCTTCGTAGTTTTTTTTTTCTTTAAAATAATATGGATTGCTACAGTGTTTCCCATTTGAAATTTTTGAATGATTTTTTTCAAAATTATCTTTGTCGATTTTTTTTTTAATAATAAGCTGATTGAGAATTACAACCGTAACTTTCCTCACAAAACAATGTGAATTGCTACAGTGTTTCCCTACATGACCTTTTTTTTTGTTTTTTATTATATTTTTTGTTTTATGATTTTTTTTTTGCTTTTTTAATTATTGTTTTCAAAATTATCTTTGTCGATTTTTTTTTTAATATTGAGTTGGTTGACAATTTAGCTTTGTGGTTTTTTTCTTTAAAACACCATGAATTGTTATAGTGTTTCCCCACATGATGTTTTTTTTAATGATATTTTTTCCAAAATTGTCCTTTTCAATTTATTTTTTTAATAATATGTTGGTTGAGAATTACAACTTTAACTTTCCTCATAAAACATTATGGATTACTATAGAGTCTCCCTATATGGTTTTTTTTTTTTGTTAACATGTGGGGAAAGCACTATAGCTTTCCTTACAAAACATTATGGATTGTTATAGTGTTTCTCACTTGTTTTTTTTTTGTTTTTTTTTGTTTTTTTATAATTTTTTTAATGATTTTTTCTAAAATTATCTTTGTTGATTTTATTTTTTTAATAATGAGCTGGTTGAGAATTTAGCTTTGTAGTTTTTTCCTTTAAAACGATGATTGCTACAGCGTTTCCCCATATAGTTTTTATTTTTCTTATGATTTTTTTTCAAAATTATCGTTGTCGATTTTACTTTTTTAATAATAAGTTGGTTGAGAATTATAACTATAGCTTTCCTCACAAAATATTGTGGATTGCTACACTATTTTCCTACATGGTTTTTTTGTTTTTTTATGATTTTTTTAGTTGCTTTTTTGGTTTTACAATTTTTTATGATTTTTTTTCAAATATTTTTTCCAAAATTCTCCTTGTCGATTTTATTTTTTTAGTATTGAGATGATTGAGAATTTAGCTTTGTGGTTTTTTTCTTTAAAACACTTTAGGTTGTTATATTGTTTCCCCACATGGTTTTTTAAATGATTTTTTTCAATATTGTCTTTATTGATTTTATTTTTTTAATAATGTACTGGTTGAGAATTACAACTGTAACTTTCCTTACAAAACACTGTGGATTGCTATGGTGTTTCCCTACTTGATTTGTTTTTAGATTGTTTTTTGTTTTTTGTTAACATGTGGGGAAAACACTATAGCTTTTCTCACAAAACACTATGAATTGCTATAGTGTATATAGTGTTTCCCACTAGGTTTTTTTTTCATTTTTTTTGTTTTATGATTTTTTTTGTTATTTTTAATGATTTTTTTTAAAATTATCTTTGTCGATTTTTTTTAATAATGAGCCAATTGAGAATTTATCTTTGTAGTTTTTTTCTTTGAAACACTGTGGATTGCAAAAGTGTTTCCCCAAATGGTTTTTTTAATGATTTTTTCTAAAATTATCTTTATTTTATTTTATTTTTTTATATTAACTGATTGAGAATTTAGCTTTTTTTCTTTAAAACACCGTGGATTATTACAGTGTTTCCACACGTGGTTTTTGTTTTTTTAATGATTTTTTCCAAATTTATCTTTGTCAATTTTATTTTTTTAATATTGAGATGGTTGAGAATTTAACTTTGTAGTTTTTTTCTTTAAAACTTTGTGGATTGCTACAGTGTTTTTCCACATAGTTTTAGTTTTTTTATGATTTTTTCCAAAATTATCTTTATCGATTTTATTTTTTTAATATTGAGTTGGTTGAGAATTTAACTTTGATGTTTTTTTCTTTAAAACACCGTGAATTTCTATAGTGTTTTCCCATATGGTTTTTGCTTTTTTAATGATTTTTTCCAAAATTATTTTTGTCAATTTTATTTGTTAATATTAAATTGATTGTGAATTACAACTATAGCTTCCTTCATAAAATATTGTGGATTTCTACAATGTTTCTTTACATGGTTTAGTTTTTTTAGTTTTTTTTGTTTTGATTTTTTTTATGATTTTTTCCACTTACCAAAGTTCAACCAAAAACGATCTCATATGAGCGAGAGATGATTTTTCTAAGATGACAAATGAATTATGCCAGCAAATAGGTTTTGTGAAGAAACGAGTCCAAATTACGTCCCGAAGCATCCAAACCAACATCCAAGTTTTTATTTCAGCAATTTAGCTCCTCTAAGTCAAATCTTGAAGATTTCATGCAAGCCTATTTGTTTTTCTTTTTTTTTTAGAAAATAGTTATTGAAGTACTTAAATGTAAACATTGACAATAATGTCAACTTCGAGCTCAAGTCTGGTTTTAAACATTTACTGCCAATATTCAATGGACTTACCTAAAAAGATCCTCATACTCATCTCAAGCAGTTCCACATGGTTTGTCTTGGCATGAAACCGAACGGAGTTGATGAAGAATAGGTGAAGTTGAAAACTTTCCCTTTCTCTTTAAAAGGGGCAGCAAAGACATAGTTTTTCTTTATTCTCCCAGGTTCCATTGGAACATGGAATGCCATGAAGAAGATTTTTCTTGAAAAATATTTCCCAGCATCTCAAGTTGGCAACATAAGGAAAAAAATATGTGGGATTCGACAATCTCATGAGGAGACACTCTTTGAGTATTGGGAAAGATTTGAGCAACTGTGCATTCAATGCCCTCATCATTAGATACAGTTGCTCATTCAATATTTCTATAAAGGACTGATACATACTACCACAATATCATTGATGTGGCAAGTGGAGGGGCATTAGTAGATAAGACACCTGAGGCTGCATGCTAATTGATCTCAAATATGGCAACCAACTCAAAATAATTTGGCACCCGTGGAGACTTCTCAAGCAAACGAGTAAATGAGGTAAGTATTTCTAACCTTGAGAATAAAATTAATGATCTCACTTCTCTTGTGCGTTCTTTGGCTTATGGAAATGTATAGTAGGAGAAAGTTTGTAGCATATGCTCCTTACAAGGACATGCTTCGGATATGTGCCCAACAATACAAGAAGATTACATTGAACAAGCTAATGCAATTGATGGAGCATTGGACACCCTCAGCATAAGTATGTCCCTTTTCCTACACATACAATCTCGGATGGAGAGATCATCCTAACTTACGTTGTGGGAACCCACTTCAACAAAGCAATCCAGACCGACAGTTCCATGAATTTCAGTCCCAACAAAATTATCAAGCAAGACAGCCCCCTGTAGTCATAAATTCCAATGTTATGAGGTCATCGAGTGATGATCTTTGTTAGATGATGAAAACCTTGGCTTCTAACACGGTGACCTTGCAACAAAATGTCATGTCTTTTCAACGAGAAACAAGGTCACGCATTCACAACTTAGAGAAGCAAATGGGGCAAGTAGCTTTAAGTGTAGGAAAATTTGAAGCACAAATGAATGGAAAATTGCCCTCCCAAGCATTGAATCCAAAAGAGAATGTTAGTGCGATCATGCTGTGAAATGGGAAAGAACTTGAAGAGCAAAGGTCGAAACAAATTGAGATGGAGGAAGAAGAAAAGCTAGAAACTGAATTGAGTACAAAGAAGAAACATCATTCTCCTTCCAAACTAAAACAACGACCAACACTCCAAAGGTAAATCCTTACTCATTGAATTCCAGTTTTAAAACAATTCCATCATTTCCTATGAATTCTTCTAGGTCAAAGAAAGATGATAAAGAAAATGAAATTTTAGAGGTCTTCAAGAAAGTGAAACTCAACATTCCTTTGCTTGATGTTATCAAGCAAATTCCCAAGTATGCTAAATTCTTGAAGGAGTTGTGTACTACCAAGACAGCTTTGAAGCTGAAAGGTCATAAGACGATAAGTATGGGTGAAGTTATATCTACTGTTGTTTAAAAGAATACGCCTTTGAAGCAAAAAGACCCAGATGCGTTTATTATCCCATGTGTTATTAGTAATGCTAGTTTTAAAAGGGCCTTATACGATTTAGGTGCATCCATTAGTGTTATACCTAAACATATTTATATTTCTCTTAGTCTGAAGCCTTTGAATAAAACGAGTATTGTAATACAACTTGCGGATCGTAGCTTTGTTTATCCACTTGATGTGATAGAAGATGTCCTAGTCAAAATTGATAGTTTGGTTATTCCATGCGACTTTATATTCTTGATATGAAACATGACTCTTGTGATTCTTCAAACAACATCCTATATTGTTTGGGAGACCATTCTTGAAAACTATCAATACAAAGATTGATTGTGGTAAGGATACTTTGTTTATGAAGGTAGGAGATGAAAAAATTTAATTTAATTTTCATGATGCAATGAAATATCCTTATAGCAATGTTTATTCTATCACATGTTATGACCAAGTTGATAAGTGTGTGCAGCAAGTTTTTTATTTTGACTCTGAGAATGGATTAAGTGTGGCTTTGAGTTATGACTATGATTTTACGGAGATAGAAAAGATAGAGAGGCACATTTGTATTCCCCAAAACGTGCACCAATCAGCATTGACTTTGCAAGCTTTGCAAACTGTCCTTCATGATGTAGGAGCCATTTATCCCATCATGGACAGCAAATGGGTGGCACCTATCCTTTTGGTACTCAAAAATATTAGAACCACGTTAGAAGAGATATGGAATGATGCTTACGAGAAAGCAATGATTTACAAAGAAAAGACTAAGAGTCTTCATGACCGAATGATTACGAGAAAAGAGTTTCATGTTGGAGACAAAGTCTTCCTTTATCATTTGCATTTGAAACTTTTTCCTGGAGAGTTGCGCTCTCGTTGGATTGGACCCTTTGTTGTTTCTAATATTTTTTTCTTATGGTGCAATTGAAATTACAAATTTAGAAACAAACAATGTGCTCAAGGTCAATGGGCATTGCTTGAAACCTTTCTATGAAGATTGGACGGCAGAACTCACCTCTTATGTGGAGTTAGCTGAACCAATCTATGAAGAATGAGCGTGCCATATGTCGAGCTAATGACATAAAACAAAAGCACTTTCTGGGAGGCAACCCAGCACAAAATAAAAAAAAAATCAGATTTGCTTTCTTTTTCCCTTATCTTTTATTTTTCGCATTTTATTTTATTTTTGTCATTCTCTTATATTCCTTTTCTTTTATTTCAACTTTGAGGACAATGTTGTGTTTAAAGTGTGGGGGTATCAAGAGAATTTTGGTTTTCTTTGTTATTTTTCAAAAAAAAATCTATGTTTGATCTTTTTAAACTCCCATTGGTTTATGAGAATATGAGTACTATGTATGAGAATTAACTGAGGTAGATGAAGATATAAATCGAATGAATGAGTGTGCATGCAACTTTTAATGTTTAATTGGTTTAGGGATTGACTTTGAAAATATGTCATGTTGACTTTATAGTGTTATACCAATGCAAGCTTTTGAGCCTTCAATATTATATTCTTTGATTGTGCATTCTTTCAATGATATGTATCTCTAGAACTTGCTTCATATCCTGTTGAGATTACATTCGCATTATATATATACTATACATGAAGATGATAAAGGCATTAGTAATTTTAACCACTTTAGCCAAAAAGCCAACCGAAAGCATATTATCATTAGTGAGCCCCTTTTGAGCTTGTTTATCTTTTATTTGCTTTATCCATGTATAAATCTTAACTTTTTATATGTTTTCCTCTTTTTCCCTAGCCAAGGATTAATAGAGCATATACTTGTGATATCTCATGGAATTATGGTTGGAAATTATATGAAATGAAAGAAGAAATGATGTTTGATGAAAAGATAGGCAAATTTGTCAAAGGTGAAAGAAAAGAATAGAAAAAAATGAAAAGAAAAGAATAGAAAAGAAAAGTGTTCCTTTATGTTCTTAAGATTCTATGTTGATGGAGCTTGAAATCAAAAGAAGTTAAACATTGGTGCTTAAAGATGGAAAATTTATGCGCTTTGATGGAACATCTTGTTTGAAATATTATTTTTCAGAATGCTCCACTTTTTTTAGTTTGAATATTTTCTTTTATTTTTTTTTACCTAACCTTAACCTTAGCCCCATTATAACCAGAAAATAATACATTTTAATTCATGCATTGCTTATAATATGTTAGCAATGGAGATGAGATTGAAGAGTAAGCTTATAGTAGAACATATTCATTGATTGAATTTGAAAGATTTAAATACATAAGTCCTAAACACGTGAGTGTTGGAGTATATATCAATAAGAGGACCTATTACTTTGACATGACATAGATTTCATTTAAATCCCAATGATTAATTGAGTTTTAAAGTTTGCATGTAAATGACTTCATGAAAACCTACACTCTCTATCCTTGATTAAATTCTTGTTTATAATATAGATATTAAACTCGGCTTGAGGGTTGACCCGGCTAAGGGGCCGTGTCCCGGGTTTCATGAGTCAACCCGGGTCAATTCGGGTCAACCTGGATCAACCCCAAAAAATTAAAAAAATTATTTAAATTTTTAATATTTCATATGAAAAAATTAAGAAAAAATCCATGTAAATATAGGTTATACATATTGTAAATAATAAAGTTTAAAAGAATATTTTAAAAAGTTTTTTTACCCCACATTGAAAAAACATAATTTTTTTCTTGTGAACATAAAATATATATATATATATATTAAAGGGCTTCAAATTCCACATTGAAAAGATATTATGTTATCCTTTTAAGTTGAAGTATTTAAATCAAAAAGTTTTTTATCCCACATTAAAAAAACATAACTTTTTTCTTGTGAACATAGAGTATATATATGAAATGACTTGTAATCCCACATTAAAAAAATAACTTTTTTCTTGGAATATAGGAGTATATATACTAATGGATTTCAGATTCCACATTGAAAACATAACTTTTTCTTGTGAACATAGAATATATACTAAAAGGCTTCAAATCCCACGATGAAAAGATATTATGGTATCCTTTTAAGTTGAAGTATTTAAACCAAAAAATTTTTTATCCCACATTGAAAAAACATAACTTTTTTCTTGTGAACATAAAGTATATATACGAAACAACTTCAAATCCTACATTGAAAAAATAACTTTGTTTCTTGGGTTTCAAATCCCACATTGAAAAAATAACTTTGTTTCTTGGGTTTCAAATCCCACATTGAACAAACATAACCTTTTTTCTTGTGAACATAGAGTATATATACGAAAGGGTTTCAAATCCCACATTGAAAAAATAAATTTTTTCTTGGAAACATAGAATATATATACTAAAGGGTTTCAAATCTCACATTGAAAAAATAAAACACTTTTCTAATATTTATGAAGTGAACTTTAAAAAGTATTAATAACCAACTTAAAAAATGTCATAACCTATTTTTGGGTTATTCCACAATTCACATTTTTCTCTCTTCAAAAAAAATAAAATACAAAAAAAATTAAAAAATATTATCAAAAAAATATAACAGTAAAAAGAGGATGCCAGGACACTCAAAAAATGGTTAAAAATTAGTTAAGGAGGTTAAAAAAAAAAGGATTAAAATTTGGCAGTATTTTATTGCTTGATGAGAGCCCTGTTGACAAAGAAAATTCAATTTGAAGAAGATAAGTCCAAAATCAGATGTTTATGGACTCAATTAAATTTTATTGAAGGTTTAATTGAATTTATAGAGGGTTTGATTACAAGAAAAATTGATTTTGAAATTAATTTGGGCTTTAATTGGAAGAAATTAAAGTTCTGGGGTCAAATTATAATTTTTGAGAGTTAATTCGGTCAAATCAGGGACTTAATTGCATAAATATTGAAGTTTGATGGCCAATTAGGGACTTAATTGAAGAAATCTGAAACCAAGGACCAAAATGAAAAACATGCATAAATAGAGGGGCTGCAATTAAACCGAATCAGGGGCCAAATTGAAGAAATTAGAAGTTTATTGATCAATTGAGGGTCAAATTGCATAAATTCAAGACCAAGGACCAAAGTGAAAAAGGTGGCCAACTTTAGGGCCGTTGTTTGCTCTTTGGTATGAATGCAATTGCATTGATTTTTAAATCAAAATTGCAATTGAAGACTCGATTGAATAAATCACAAATTGAGGACCAATGTGAACTCTGACACGTTTTGCCGCCTTTTTCTTTTAAATGAAACATCATGTTTTGTCCAAAACGATGTCGTTTCATACACTATTCATTAAAAAAAAGGAAAAGCCCATAATGGTGCTGTTTTGAACGGCACTGTAGCCTTTCTTCTTCCCCTAGACGCGCAAGGCAAGGGAAGAAAAAGACATTTTTCCCCTGCTTTGCTCGTTCCCTCTTCCTCCAAAACCACCAAAAAGACACCAACCCAAAACACCTTACTTACCTTAGTTCTGACTCGTGGCCTATCACGGGGTAAAGCAAAACAGAGGGGATGCACCCTTTGGGCGGTTGTGGGGCGGCTGCACAGT
>Ga0325414_1008123_pt1 | contig 11122 bp, 13 predicted proteins | sample PopdelMetagenome_8_FD_206183 | JGI IMG/M metagenome (GOLD analysis project Ga0325414, IMG submission 206183) | Populus deltoides microbial communities from Bellville, Georgia, United States - Leaf-PdKOR-R3 | ecosystem: Host-associated > Plants > Phyllosphere > Phylloplane/Leaf | place: USA...
GATAAAAATAGTTTTATTTAGAAACACAATAAAATATTTTTGTTTTTAATAAATACGATGCATATTCGACATTTAACCATTTAATGTTTTTAATTACAAAGCACGCCCTTAAAATTGCCACTCATCAGGGTGGGCCTGGGCCTCTGACCATTGACCCATTACGAGCCACTCACAATTAGCCGTATTCGAAAGCAATTTAATTAATTAAAAATTTGAGAGTGAATTTACTGTTTCAGATAATCATGGTGATGGTATTCTGCAAGCTCACTGCGGTACAGTAGAAGGGCCGAGAAGCCGAAAAAAGAAAAAGAAGAAATCCAAAGCCAAAAGAAGGAATAAGTTCGGCACAGACAGGTACGAGAGAAAGAGAAAGATGTAAAGCTACTATCCTAATTCCTATCCCCCCCAAAAAATGGCACTCTTGCCCACTTCTGGTCTCTGTTTTCAACTACTGTAGAAGAGAAAACCCCCCATTTTCAGCTCCAATTCATATGCTTCGCCTCTTCTCTGTTTTTCCCTTCTAAGGTTTGATTCTCTACTCTCTCACTGTGATTTTTCTTTTTCCATTCATCTGGTCTCTGTTATGGTTTCGGAACCATGATCAGTTGATGTTTTGGGTAATTAGCTGGAAAGGTTGCTATTTGAATGTTGGGTTTGATCCATCCTAATTTGCAAGTTTATATATATATAGCAGAGGCATTTTCTCTCTGGTTACTTGGTTTTAATCTTTTCTTTATTTGCCGGTTTCTGAAGATTAGAGTCTTCCAAAATCTGTGTTGCAAATGATCTGGGTTGGACCCGAATTCATGCCAATGAAATCTGGTAACACGCTGGAGATGAACTGTACATTGAGATGTGAAGAAGTATCTACTTGCGTACATGTATTGTGAGTTTGTGGATATATAAGAATATATAGGAATGTGATTCTAGTATAGCAATCATGGACTGAAATATCAACTATAGCAGCAAGCAATGTAGAAGGTATCGCGAGATGCTTCATATTGCCATCGCTAATAGTAATTCTAGGCATTTCATTTGGAGCTGGTTGATCAATTTTTTCATTTTTTTCAGCCGCCTTTTTTTTTTCAATGGCTGAGAACACCAATTTACTTGCATTTTCAACTCCTAAATTTAGAATATTCATTCGCTTTTGTTTTGATGAACTGTTTCTTTGGTGTTGTCATAAGGGGTTTAAAATCTAAGGAATTCTCATTTAAATTGTGCTGATTTTGATGACTGTGGTCATCTTCTCTTCAGGCACCTTAATTAGTTCTGGTGATTAAGTTTCAGATCTGGGATTCGATATGTTCATGTAACTTAAGGATTGTCTTCACACTACTTTCTGTATCAATGGGCATACAGAAGATTTGCCATCGGAGTTCAAGTTCTGATAAAGTTTCTTGTGTCTTCAATGGTGAAGTCAAGCTGATGAGAGATAACCCAGTCCTGGGAGCAGACTCAGGGAATGATTCAGATGATTGTGAACTTGCTGAATTGAACTGTGAGCTTGGCATGGTGGAAGGCCAGTGGTGCTGCATACCATATGAGCTCTATGATCTTCCAGATTTGAGGGAAATATTATCTCTAGACACATGGAATTTGTGTTTAACAGAGGAAGAAAGGTTCCATCTGTCAGCTTACCTTCCAGACATGGACCAAGAGACGTTTTGCTTGACTATGAAGGAACTTTTTGATGGTAGTGAAATATATTTTGGGAATCCTTTGGATAAATTCTTCAAAAAATTGAAAGCTGGATTCTACCCTCCAAAGGTCGCTTGCTTCAGAGAAGGCTTGCAGTTTTTACAAAGGAAGCAATATTATCATTCGCTTAGAGCTTACCATGACAGGATGATACAAAAGTTTATAGACATGAGAAGGTTATGGGATCAGCGTGAAATGAGTCCTGGTATTGAGGAAAATATTTTCACTTGGAAAAACAGGAGAAAACAAAAGAGCATCAACATGCTTGATCTAAATGAATCTCCTGATGACGATCGTCTGTTAAGTGAGAAGGTCAACTTGGAATTGAAGGCAACGAAGCTAGTGGAGAGTGAGAATTCAGCAAAGGACAGGCCACCTTTTCTGTCTGCCAACAGGCCAAAATTTGCAGCTCCATACTGCAGACCAAAGGGGGTTCTAAAGATGAAGGCATCCGGCAATGATTCATTCCATAATTACAATTCAAAGATGGTTGTGGCTGACTTCTCAGAACACTATCGATCATTGCCCAAAGGACTGTTGAAAATAGCACCTAAAGTTCCTTCAGTTCACCTGGAACAATCAGACATTGTGCCAACAGGAGTGCAATCAAACTTTCCTTCTGGGACTCGTGGCATACGGGATTTTAAGTTTTCTTCTTTACCAGCTTCTCTATGCTTTCAGAATGCAGGTAGCCTGCATGAATATCCATTTCTAAGGCAAAAGGCTGATGGTAGCAGAGTTTATTCTCCTCTGGACCAACCTCAGTTTCTAATGGATCCACAGGAAAGTGTTAGAGTAACCAGTAATCACCCAGAAAGCTCTACAAGAAAAGTGAAACTGGAAACACCTTCATCTTTAGATGACAATTCTGTTTTAGGAAAACACAAATTGTTTGGAGTTGATATGGGAAGGTTTCTGAATAAGGAATGCAAGCCATCCTTGGATACAGTGGGTGCAATGCCGTATGCCTTTGGTAGTGAAAATCCGAGGGCAAATGTGGGCAGAGAATTTAATGGCTCTTCCCTGAGATCCTTGGAATCATTCCCATTTCGTATCCAATATCAGGGAGGGGAGCAGCACATGACACCCTTAAAAGAAGAGCATCTCACAATCCATCCAAGAATTCCAGAAGTGGTTCCCACAATTTCAGATGTTGGCAGTGGTAAGCAAGAAACGTTAATGGGTTCTTCTTCACACCAAAAGAATGGTGAGAGTGATGTCAGCATCAGAAAATCGGAGAAGCTATCGAGTAAATCCAGTGTCTCGGAGGCATTTAAGGATAAAAAGTTACTGCCATTGACGTACAAGCGAAGGAAAGTTGTAACTAAGGCCAACTCATTAAACTTTGGCAAGTCACTAACAGCAGCTGCTGATTTGAAGTCTGCAATTCCAAAAGAATCAAATTAAGATTTTAGGGAAGGTGTGAAAACTGTGAAGATAAAATTAATAGGATTGAAAGATATGCCCTCGGACAAGGAACCTGAAACAACACTTCATGGACTAAAGTAGGTACTTCCTAGTAATAGCAATTTTCTTTGTGATTTCCACAAAATTACTCTGTAGTATATGCTTTCTAAGATGTGTAAATCGAAGTATAGTGAAAAAAGAAAGTTCCCATCGTCGTGATAATCCAATTGGAAACTTATATTCTGCCACGGAGCTTACCATCAGCATGTGCATGCATATGTAGTTGTAAATATTTTCTTGTTGACTTGTCAAGTTACAGCACTGAAGTCAAGCATATCGCCATATCAAAATTAACATTATCTAAATGTGATAACTTTTGAGCTCTGCATTGAAAATTAACTATTCTTTTCAGCTGGCTCAGTGTTTAGCCCAGAATTAGAGAGGCATGCAGCTAGACTCTGCCTGAACCTCGTTGTTTCGTGACCAGCTCTTGGCGGGAAGAAAAGATCACGAAGTCATCTGACACTTAAAATCACAATTAACTCCTAAGTAATGAGTTAGTGATCACGCAGCTGCCCTGTCATGGATGGCCATACTAATAATTAATCGGATTTGAAAAACAAAAGGAACTATTCATTCAAGAACTGATGCTATGGTCTGACATTAAAACGGCAGTCCAGCTAAATTAAAAAAGGAAAAGAAAGAGAGAACCCAGAGTTTATTGCCATTAAAACGACTTCTATTTTAAACGCTATGAGCTACTGCTTTTCCAGTACTCCAAATGAATACCTCGCCTTCTACAAGATGACTAACTAAAAAGCAGGCTACAATTTCCCTCAATTTTTATTACTGCAAACATGATATCTGTTCTCGGCGGAGGAAAATAATCTACTTCTGTTGTACAAAGGGAATTGGTATGCATCAATACTCGGTAATGTTTTAAGAATGGTTGGCTCTTCTATTCACATCAAACCGCAGCAATTCATTTGCTGACCCGAACCAAAAATATCTGCATTTCAGACCAATGATCTCAGTTATCTTCTCCGATTTCTACCTTTTAAAGTAAGCACATTGCTAATTCATTTGTCATCTCACTCATGTTCATTAACTTGGTTCTCCTCATTGCCTCCTTCATCCCCTCTACCCCCATAATTAACCCACGGCAACATGGATTCAAACAAGACAGCCAATGCATTGCGATTCGCAACATCACGTGGAGCAGGGCCACCATCAAGTGGGTTGGCAATTTGTCCCCCATTTCGCTCAGGCTCCCTCATCCTTGGATCAACCATGAAGTTTTGCAAGTTCTCAGGTGGAAGTGTTGGAATTGTATCAGAAAAGTCTGAAACCAGCAAATGGCCGTACCTATAAAGAGAAAGAAATGTCAACTCAAACATGCATGATAAGCATGATACCAATAGTTGAATAAACCCGGATGCAATGGATCTACCACATTCTGCAGACCCCTAAATTGACACTCAACCATAAAATTGATTCCGTCATCCAAGGGACATGAGTTATAATAACAATAAATACCATCATTGCTTGTGACAAAACAACAATTAACAACAACAATAATTAACAGATACAAATAGGTGGTTGGAGCAGAATAGAGGAACTGAGTCCATAATTCAAAACACTTACTCATTGTTCTCAGATGAAAAGGCCTCTTTTCTCACACAAGCCCAATCCTTGGCATCACTGGTACTATGTTCTAGAGTTTCGATCACTTGTAGAGCACTGACACGAAGCAATTTTTGCAAGTCTGGAAGCCTCCATATGATATAACTTTTCTCTACATATATGTTAATCAGATGATCCAAGGACGCAGACCCTGTTTTCTCTGATCGAAAAAACACATGCTTTATTATATTTGTCCATGCCTGATCTTTCAAAGGTACCTTGGCCACTAACTTTTTAAGGACTGACGGGTGAAGCATTAAAGCCTGCTTCATCAAATCAGCTGAGTTAGACTTTGTAGCACAAGTATCGGCATCTTTTGAGGGTTCCTCTCGCTCAAGATAAAACCGGCAAATGGCAAGAGAGTATGAGAAATTTGGAAACAGCCACAAGGAGTTATCACTTTTATAGTCTTCAGAAAACCATTCCAACCATGCATACTCCTCAGCCCTCAAAGCAAAGTAATCAACACAGAACATGGCCCCCATTGGATCATCTAAATCCAATGAAAGCAACAGTTTGCAAACCTCAAGAGCAGAACGATGACATCCACGTCTGTCCAAATTTTTCATGTGAGTGAAAAGTGTTGTAAACAGTGGCTTGTTCGTTTCATGGCAGATCTTCAACTGGCAATTTGCCTGCAAGGGGGAGAATGTGGGATGCCATGCACATTCCAAGGCATATAAACTCTTCGCAATAGAATCGGCGGACATTTGATTCTCACCCACAAATTTAAAATAGTCTGCCATTGTTACAAGTGAATCCAAGTGATAAGGGTGGTATAACAGAATGCTTGCTATGCCATTCAGATCATGAATAGCCTTGGCAGCTTCAAATGTCCTCTGCGCTTGATCAGAGGAAGATGAGTGAACATACCTGTGTCAATAAAACAATACAGAATCAGGACATGCATGAGCAATGAGTTTGAAAATAAATATATTAGAATTTTTTACATGTGAACTAAACCATCGATAACTTCAATGATAGGCAGAGATGCAATATTTCCTAAAAAAACATGAGAAAAATGGTTGCAATCCATGTAAATGACAAATATATAGAAAAAAACCATATTTAGTAGCCCATATAGAAAATGAACACAACTTATGCAGAAGTAAGATGCTTTACACAGATATCAGAAATAAGTTCACAAACACAAATGATAATGCTCTGTCCGCAGCCAGATTGCGAAAGACAAAATGCTAGGGCTGCTTGCAACTAGACTGTTGGTTAAAGTGTCTTAGAGATCACTGTACCTTTTCAAAGTCTCATCAGGTGGGTTAAACTTTAAAGACATAATATCATCGCTTCATCCCCCCACTATGATCACTCCCCAGCCCAATAAAGAAACAAATCCTAGCAATACACCAAAAGCATGTTTCTTGATAACCAAGATAAACCCATGACTAAAAATGAAAAATTCCCAAAGTGAATGCTACCATTCACAAGAAAGTGTCCCCTAAAGGCAAACAAGAATAAAGAATATACATTCAGTAAGAGAGAATGAAGAAACTATCAGTAATGATTGGACATCATAATATCGACAGATGCATAATCTGGGAAATATAGAAATAAAGCAAGGACATTCTTCACCTAAAATGGTGGTATCCATCCTTAGTTTCCAAAAACTCCATGGATAAAGATCCATCCCACCGAGGCCAATGTTCTGATGGAGAGATTAAAATAGTCCTTCTAGCATGATGGGCTCCACGTCTGCCTCCAATAACATGTCTAGAACTGCTGGCTTGATTACTTTTCTCAAATGATTTCACCACCTTAGAACCAAAAATTCTCCTTAGCTCGTTCTCAGGATTCAAACATTTCGGATCCACTTGTAAGGCGGAAGGTGCACACTGTTTCACAAATTCTGCACAAAGTTTGGAAGTTTCTGGTTTGGTTTTGGTGGGGCAAGGTTGATGTCTTGAAGAATTAACATCCAAGGATAAAGTATCTAACATGTCATCAAAAGGTTCTTTGACTTTATTTGTAACTGAAGACAAACCAGTCTTGCTTTTCTTTTTCTTCTTTTTCTTTGATTTCTGATTGGATGTTGAAATGGCACCAGCCATGCTTTTCATCCCAGACAATTCTTGTTTGTGATTGTTTCCCACTACCATTTCACCATCAGTTTCTGGCTCATTCTCCTGCAGCTGAAATCAAACATTAGCAACTGAAAGTAAATGGAAAGTAGATATTGCACTCTTTCCTTCACAACCACCTGTAATCCTTGAGAACAATTGTAAAACGAGGAACAAAAATTTCACAAACAAATCTCCCAGATAAACTTGCAAATACACTGTTATCATATCTTCTCAAATTCAAATGTCCTTCAAAATTTCACATGAATGCATCAATATGCTTGATATTTAACCAAGTCTTCACACTCCAGAGCAATTTGGCCAGTGAACAAAAGCACAAGATGGGGAGTGTAACATATCAGATAAAAAGATCAGTAGAAAAATAGTGTAAATGATGCTATAAAAGCTGAACTAAGAGCTTAAGAAGACTGTAATAGCCACAGGAAACCGCATGAAAGCTGAACCGAATGTAAAGAATGCTACAAAACTGAACTGATTGTAGTGGATTCTATGAAAACTGGATTGGATGTAAAGGATACCATGCAAACTAAACATATTGCAAAAGAAATGGGTCAACTGCATTGGACGTCCTGTAATGAAAAGGCATGAGCATCTTTTTTCAGTCTCAGTTTTTCTGCTAGCTACAAGGCTCATGGTTTATCAAAACATAGTGCCTCTGGGTGTTGCCCTACTACAGTTTATGCTTTAAAATCTCAAAAGAGACTCTCAATTTCATAAGAGATTAATCACAATTTTACAAAGGGGCAGGTTTTACACAACAATACATCATAGGAAGGTATTGGATGCCCACGTTGAAACTTAAAAGGGAAAACTACATGCATAAACAATAGGTAACGTACATACTGGGGCACCTTTCCAAACACTGAATACCCATTATTAAGACATCATAAACAACATAAAAACAAGGATATAAACAACAGAGCAATAAAGATAGTCATGAAGCAATAGGTAACTTTCTGGTTTTGATCAGTTAAAATTGTTGTACAATAGGCGCTAGGATTGGTGAATAAAACCTGATCAACGTCATCATCATTGAGAAGGTCAAATGGGTTTATTGCAGGGCGAGTTCCCGAATAAGGAGATTCACCTTCTTCCTCCTCAGACTCATCATGATGCTGTTGCTGTTGTAGTTCTTGTTCTTTCAGGACTTTCTTCAATAACCTAACTGACATTCTGTCTAACTTTTTTTGCTTCTGAAAAATATCAGAGAATCTGATTGGATTTCCTGTGTTTCGGACCTGAAAGAACAATCTCCTGGAAGACAATAGGGATTGGGATTGCTCTCTTCCTCCTAGAGGCGTAATAAGGGTGGTGGAGACGACGATATTGCTCGATTAGGAGTCTCTGGATCCTTGCCTAAAATGGTCCGTTGGTTTTAGGCTTGAGCCCCAAGCACCTTCTCTTGTTCTATTTGGGCTCAGCGTGGACCTGGACTCTTCTTTTTCTTCACTAATTAGTACTTCGTAGACTCGTAGCATTAAGCCCAAAGTTGAGAAGCACTGAGAAAAAATATAATTAGTTTGAAATTGAAATAATAAATAATAATCATATCCATATAATTACCATAAACCCAGTGTTTGTAACTTAAAAAAATATATATATAATTCCTGGTATGTAAATCTTATTAGGCTTGGTTTAAGTGTGTGGAATAGGACATATGATTTTCCCCCCTCGTTTTATGAGCATCAAGCCTCCCTGTAGCATTTTTTTTTTTAATAATTAAAATTTATTGAACACGTATTTTTTAAACTATTAATATTTGTTTCTACCATGCAAGTTTTATAATGTTGCAATATTACGAGAGTATATGTATAGCATATAAGATATTAATTATTTATGTATGATAAAAAAAATCATCGCATAATTAATATATGTTATGATTTTTATTTTATGATTGTTTTTTAAAATATTTTTTATTTAAAAATATATTAAAGTAATATTTTTAATTTTTAAAAATTATTTTTGATATAAATATATCATCTAAAAATATTAATTTAAAATAAAAATTAAAATAATTTTTTTAAAAAAAACGTAAAAATAAAAAGTTACGGAGATACTCCCCAAACCCAAAAAAAAAAAAAAAAACAAAGAAAAGAAAAAGAAAAAAGAAAGAAAAAAGGCTTCGGCTTGATAAGGTAATCAATCCATTACACTGCACCAAATACAGAGCAAAGGCAAAACCCAACCCCCCTCAAGTCTTTCTGTCTTTCCCTTCTCTTCCGCCTCTGCGCAGTTTAGCGACGCTATCAAGAGGTCAGTAGCCATCATACTCTCTCACTCACTCTAATTCATTTTTTTTGACTTGCATTGCTTTCTTTTTACTATTAATCTCTAGGGTTTAGGGTTTATTCCACAAATTTGTTTCCTTTTTCTGTTCTTTAGCTGTTAGCGTTGGCAATAATTTCATCTTTTAATTGCGTTTCGTTTGTAGGCATCGATGGGGTCTATACTTCGTGACTGGCAAGGGTTCCACCAATTCCCTGCTGCCACACAGTCCAAACTTGTTGAATTGTTTGCCAAATTAAAGGAAGAGGTTCCATTTTTCAGTCTCTTAATTCAAATTATTTGTTCAACTTCTTCATTAATTGTTTCAGTTTTCATAATTATTTATTGTCTTGGACTATTATATGTTTTTGCAGGGTGTTAATAAAATGACCATACTTGTTATGGGCAAAGGTGGAGTTGGGAAGTCGTCCACTGTCAATTCTCTTCTCGGAGAGCGAGTGGTCAATGTGAGCTCCTTCCAGGTAGCCAATTTTCTGTGATTCTGGCAGCTAGTGGTCTTTGCATGCTCTCTATATATTTGTATATCGTTGATAATAACAATGCTTGCGTTACAGTCAGAGGGATTCAGACCAGTCATGGTCTCACGTGACCGGGCTGGATTCACGTTGAACATCATTGACACCCCAGGCCTTGTGGAAGGTGGTTATGTCAACTACCAAGCTCTGGAGTTGATTAAACGGTTAGTATTACTAGAATCTTATGTTTGGAGTTCACTTGGATTCCTACCAAATTATTACTTCTGTTGTTCCTTTTTTTAACATTCCTGGATTAAAGATGTGGTGACCGTACATTGATTTTACTATGGGTTTTGATGTGTCTGCTTATGTAGGTTCCTATTGAATAAGACTATAAATGTTTTGCTCTATGTTGACCGCTTGGATGCATATAGAGTGGATGACTTGGATAAGCAGATTATTAGTGCTATAACTGATAGTTTTGGAAAAGAAATATGGAACAAGAGTTTGCTTGTCCTCACTCATGCTCAGCTTTGCCCACCAGACGATCTCAGTTATGATGTCTTTTGTGGTCGAAGATCAGAGGCTGTTTTGAAGACTATTCGGATGGGAGCACAGATTAGGAAACGAGATTTTGAGGTGCATGTTTTTCTTAATATGTCTATAAACCCACTTCTCTTGTTTTTGTTCTTTTTTTTGTTCTTGTTTTTTTAAATTTAGTGGGCAACAGCTTCTCATTGGCACTCCGGATATGCAACAATATGCTGACTTGTTTCCAAATGATAAGTGCATAATTTGCTGCATATGCATGTTGATAATCTGTTGCAAACTGCAACTAGCGGAGCGAGCTGGGTTTTTTTTTTTTGTTTTTTTTTCCATACACTATTTCTCCTAAAATAAATACGCACCCTCTCCCAGAGACCCATATGCATGTATTCATGGGTGCGCATTAGACCATCTTACGCTAATGATCAATGCTATAGATGGAGCCACCATTTCATTTTCTTTCGCTGTCATTTTTTTCAACATGGAAAAAAAGGACATGCAATGTGATTAATTACTTAGCTGCTGAGTAAGTGGGAGATCTTATAACCTTCTAAGAAACTTGAGGCTCATGATGCCATGGTTCAAGAGATTTCTACTTGCATTTGTTAGAAAATTAATGGAGAATCATACTTCATTTTTCTATCCACTAAAACACTAAAAACTTATACCATGGTCTTTGCAACTTTCTCCAGTTCAAATGTACATGTTTGGTTGTTGACAAATGCAAAGGAATGCTAAAGTTGGAGATTTGTTGTTTTGCTTCAGCCAATTCATTCTTTTTCCTGCATTGCCAATTATTTACTGCTTCTAGCAACATGAACACCCACAAATGTGGTTTAGATACTTTAAATGAACATTTATTATCAGAGGAATAAACAAAATGGTAAAATAATCTTTAGGTTATTGAGTATGTTTTCAAAGTATCTTCCATTTTCAATTCTCATTAATATC
>Ga0325414_1008126_pt1 | contig 11119 bp, 6 predicted proteins | sample PopdelMetagenome_8_FD_206183 | JGI IMG/M metagenome (GOLD analysis project Ga0325414, IMG submission 206183) | Populus deltoides microbial communities from Bellville, Georgia, United States - Leaf-PdKOR-R3 | ecosystem: Host-associated > Plants > Phyllosphere > Phylloplane/Leaf | place: USA...
AAAAAAAAAAAAAGATGATGGTTTGATGATGCTTTAAGACTGAGATAAGGATCCTTAAGCAAGTTTCTCCAAACATAGCCTACAAGACAACTTCACAAGAACAAGAGATAGAAGAAGAGTGGTCCTAAGTCTTTAAACCCTTAAACACTTTTGAGCCTTAAAGCATCCTTTTCTTTCATAGCCCATAGATGTAGCCTACATTACAAGCCTTTAGAAGTCCTTTCTAATCAAGCGCACATAATCCGGGTTGATAAATGTTGGTCTTATGATTCACAGGACTTGATAAAGGAGTGATAATCCGCTTTTGTCCATGCAAGAAAAATGCTAATATGAGACAATCCACTTTTCTACACAGCCTTTTTCAAGTAGATACTTGCAACCTTTCAAAAAGATTAAACAGAAGGTCACCTTTTGTAAAAGCTCGACCTAAAGACAAACTGCATTCCAGAAACCGATAAAACCCTCAATATGAATGGCTTAAAAGAGTTTTCGATGCGTATGTTGAAAGTTTTAGTTGTCATGAACAAATTCAAGTCTTTTAAAGATTTTTTCTTTTTGGAAATATTTTTGTGCTAGAACAAAAACCAAAAAGCCCTTAATTTGAGAAAGGAAAATTAAAGCATTGACAAGAGCATGATAAAAAGTAATGACAAATCATGCATTTTTAGAAAAGGGTCACCTAACAAAAAAAAGAGCTTGGGGATTTCTTCCTTGGGATGTGATGGGTAAGAAGGACAACGTGAGAAACAGATTTCAGCATATGACTTCAAACACATGAACAAGCTCATATCAAGAAAGAGTTCTACGAAACTAAAGGGACCAGTGTTTCAAACCAGGTAAGGATGTCATCTAACTTCAGAGCATTGCACGTATATTTTTGATTTGTTACAGAAAAATTCTCAATGAAGTCCCGCGAGATTGTGGACAAAGAAAGAATCATTGAGTTGATAATAGCAAAGAAATTACAGTTTTGACCCTGGAACGAAAAAAGAAAAGATCAACCTCGTCAGCAAGAAGAGTCTTCAGTACGAACCCTGTCATCAGGAAGAATACATAGATTTTAGCTTCGGTTGAATGGAGTCGCCAGATGGGATTTCAAGTTGACCAAGCTACGTATCGACTGTGATTCTGGTTAAAGGGGATCGCCAGATGGGATCTCAAATTGACCGAGCCACAAGACAGATTTTGGATAAAGGAGGTCGCGAGAAGGGACTTTGGTTAAAGGGAATCACCAGATGGGATTTCAAGTTGACCAAGCTACACACTGACTTTAGTTCTGATTAAAGGGGATTAGAACGGATCTTAGATTGATCGAGCCATAAAACAGGTTTTGGTTAAAGGAGATAGACATAAGGGATCTCAGGTTAACCACCACGTGCAGATTTTAGCTTTGGTTAAAGGGAGTCGTCAGATAGGATTTCAGGTTGACCAAGCTACACACGGATTTTGGTTCTGGTTAAAGGGAATCGCCAGATGAGATCTCAGGTTAGCCCAACCACGCACAAGACTAGTTTTGGTTAAAGGAAATCACGGGGTGGGATTTCAAGTTAACTCAACTGCAACACCAAATTTGAGCTTTGGTTAAGGGGAGTCGCTCGAAGGGATTTCAGGTTGACCAAGCTACACGAAAACAGACTTTGGTTCTAGTTAGAGGTTTCCAGATAAGATCTCAAGTTAGCCCAACCACGCACGGATTTTGGTTCTAGTTAAAGGGGATCGCCAGATGGGATCATGGGTTAGCCTAACCACGCAGAGGATTTCAAGTTCTGGTTAAAGGGAATCGCCTGATGAGATTCCAAGTTAACCCAATGAAAGATAGAATTCAGAGGATCGCCAGATCGGGATCTCAAGATAACCAAGTTAATTTTCGAGTTGAAGGGGATTGCTGCAAAGACAAAGTTTCAGATCAACCAAGCTTCGAGAAGATCAGTTTTGGAAGTTCAGTTTTGTTTATCTTTACAAAACTTACTATGCAAAGTCTTTGCTCCATAAATATTGTAAAGAGGGGGCATCTGTTTTAACTCATTTTTGGGTCCCCACACAAAAAAGGAAAAAAATACAAGAAAAATACAAAAAAAATATAGTTGGAAGACATCCGGATATATATATATATATATATATATATATATAATAGCAATGAGAATAGGATGTCGGAGCGCCTAGAAAATGGTCAAAAATTGGTTGAGGAGATTCAAAAATACAAAGATTGAAATTTGATACTATATATTTGACTGATGAGAGCCCTGTCGAAAAAGAAAATTCAATTTTGAGGAGAAAAGTCCATAATTAGATGTTATGGACTCAATTGAATTTTATTGAAGGTTTAATTAAATTTATGAAGGGTTTGATTGCAAGAAAAATTGATTTTTAAGTCAATTTAGGCTTTAATTGGAAGAAATTAAAGTTTTGGGGTCAAATTATAGTTTTTGAGAGTTAATTTGGTCAAATCAGGGGCTTAATTGCATAAATATTGAAGTTTGATGGCCAATTAGGGACTTGATTGAAGAAATCCAAAACCAAGGACCAAACTAGAAAAGGCGCGTAAATAGAGGGGTTGTAATTGACCAAATCAGGGGCCAAATTGAAGAAATTGGAAGTTTATTGATCAATTGAGGGTCAAATTGCATAAATCAGAGACCAAGGACTAAAGTGAAAAAGACGGCCAACTTCAGGGCCGACAATTGAATTTGGCAGGGATGCAATTGAATTGAATTTTAAAATCAAATTTGCAATTGAGGACTTCTTGAGGACTGATTCGGAAATTGACAAGTTTTGGTGCCATTTCCTTTAAATGAAATGGTGTGTTTTAGACAAAATGGCATCGTTTCATCCACTGTTTAAAAAAAAAAAGCCCAAAATGGTGCTGTTTTGAACTGCACTGTGGGTCTTCTTCTTCCTCTGGATGCGCAGAGGCAGGGGAAGAAGAAGCATTTGTTCCCCTGCATCTGCTCCTCTCCCTCTCTCTCCTGAGACTAAAAAAACCGATAAAGACATCCACTTGCCTAAACTTTGACCCGTGGCCTACCATCAGACGAAAAACAGAGGGGACAAGCCCCTCAGGCGGCCCTGAGGCGGCTGCCCAGTGGCAGCCCCGGCCACCCTACCCCTATGCCATGACTGGACAGGGGTAGTAGCCCTCTCTTCCCCCATTTTTCACCTATAAATACAGGGGAAGAGAGAGCAGAAGGGAGAGGACAAGAGAAAGCAGGAGAGGGATAAAAAAAGAGAACCAAAACAAAGAGAGAGGAGAGAACTAAAAAAACAGGGGAGAAAGAGAAAACAAAACAAGGGGCGGAAGAACAGAGACAGAGAGGGGAGAGATAGAACAGAATCGAGAGAAGGAAAAAAAACAACAAAAGAGAAGACATGGGGACTGGTGTCTTTGCACAGAAGAAGAAAGAGAATCACAACAGCTACCACCGGGCTTCCCAGCCGCCTCCACCGCCACCACAAGCCACCGTCAGCCCAACAACCACGCTCCCTCATTCCAGGTAATCTTCTCCCCTTCTCTGTCCCCTCTTCTCTGTTCTCCTCATTTGCATGCAAAACATGAGCAATTCACGTTCTGCAGCAAATGAAAAATAATTAGCTCGTTGTTGTGCTGCGCACAGGAACCAGCTAATTATAATTAAATGGTTGTTGTGCTCATCACAGTAACCAACCATTTGTTCCCTTCGGCCGGACAGTTCAGCCTTGTAGAAAGTAGGTTCTTTTTTTTTGGCCGGTTCTGGCCCGATTTCATTTTGGGTTGTTCTCGGCCCAGTTTTCTTTTACACCGGGTCCGGCCCATCCCAATCCAAAAAAATTCAGAAAAATCATTTCAAAAAAATTTGAGATTTTCCCGTGTATTTTTTTATTATCAATTTCGCTTAATACTATATTGTATTTTTATACCATAAAGATATAAATTTGGTATTAAAATTCTGGTTTTTGTCAAAACATTGTAAAAATTATAAAACAAAAAAAAGAGCCTTGTTTTCATGCATGCGGTCAAGTCTCTCAAAAAATTCATATCGTATTTTCATACAGCAAAGAAAAATCCAAAAAATGTTTTAGCATGCATTTTGGCTTTAATAACCAGTTTATTAAAGTCATGAGAACTTGGCCAATATTTCAAAATTTGAAAAAAAATATTTTATTTTGTTTTAGTATCAAGGATTATGAAATTATACGTAAAACATATTCCTGATATTAAAAAATGTAGTTCTTTTGTTGACGTTAGGACGGTTAGGTTTTACCCGATAAGATAAGGATCTCCTTACCGAGGAGGACTTTCCTTAAACCGTAGACAGACCAACAATTAGAAATATGATAAAACCGTAGCATATATTAGACAATAAAACAATGCAGCTTACCTTAGGTAGGGCGTATTTGGGGTATTAATACCTTCCCTTTACGCAACTAGTCCTCGTACCCGATCTCTGAGACCAGTTAGGGTTCCTAGTGACCAAAATACTAGGTGGCGACTCTCATTCCCTTTTTCCACTGAAAAAGAAAAGGATTCCTTGTCTGCCCATATTTGCCAGATAGATAGATACCATACCTGAGAGTGGACAATCGTCGCAACGCCGCACACGTATGACAAGCAATTAGGGTCTTAATTTAAAAAATCCAAAACCAAGGACCAAACTAAACATAACACGTGAATGCAAGAGTTGAAATTGATCAAATGAGAGGCCAAATTCAAGAAATTTGAAGTTTCTTATCAACTAAGGGTTAAAATGCATAATTTTATAACCAAGGGCTAAAATGAAACGGGTGGTCAAATTTGGGGCTGACAATTGAGTTTGACAGGGGTGGAATTGCATGAAATTAAGAGTTTAGAAGGCAATTACGGGTGCAATTAAAAGCAATTTGAAGAATAGGTAATAAAGTGAAATCTGTCAAATCCTAAATTAAAAACCCTAATTTATAGGGTCTAACCTAAACGATGCATCGTTCAGCCATTGTTTAGCTTTTTCTTTGGCAATTTTAATTGATTAAGGGCATTTTCACGTGAAGGAATGTGGCATGTCCGACCACCTCTCAGGCTATAACCACCATAATTCAACTGAGAGACGTTCTCTCTACAAAGATCAGCTACTCTCATCAAATGTTTAAATATCATTTTTTTTTCAACGAACTTAACAACATCTCCTCCCAGATCAGCCATCACTGTATTTTCAGATTCTCGGTTGATTGAGTTGGCACCTTCAAATGAATGAATATGGAGCTACAGACCACCAAATTGAGCAAGAATAGATCCAATTGAAAGGTATGCTTCTCCTATACCAAGTTTTGGTGGTGTTCGATGACGTTTACATTGGAGTTGCTCAGGCAAAGCCTCGAAATTGGTCAACTTAGTCAGCATTGACTGGGATACCCAATTCACAAAACCAATAATCTTTTTTGTGTGCTCATACTTCAAGCCTTCTAAATGGCTTATTATCAAAAGTTGTCCACTTTTCAATCTTTGATTAAATCCTAACTTGAAACCTTATAAATACCCCCTAAAAATCAAGGTAGTAGAGCAGAAAGAAAAAGGAAAAAGAAAAGGAGTGAAAGAGATGAGGAAAAGATTGATAAAGGAACTCTAAGTGTGAAGGTTTAAGAGCTTAGCACAAGGCTTTTCTCAAATTTAATAGAAGGCAACAAGCTTGGAAAAGAAAGAATCAATAGGCGGTGTTGCTACCCAATTTTCGACCCATGTTTTGATAAAAAAATTTAAAAATAAAAAATAAAGATTTACATGTGGCGATAATATAGAGCATCAGGGTTAAGGAAGCAATATGTCAAGGAGATAATTACTAAATCATATATAATTAGTGCAATATAAAATACCATAGATATATGATTTGATTTGTGCTGGTTATGGAAAATAATCACTGCAATAAAAAAAATAACATATATATAGGATTTGTTGGTTCTGGTTATAAAAGACAATCTCTGCAATAATTATTGCAATATTTCCTTAAATAGAACGTGTAGAGATTTTCTATATAAGTGAACATCCAGCCATATACACAGGGGAGAAGAAAAATTGACATTGAACAATTTTTAAAGAGAGAAATTTAGAGCAACCATGAAAAAACCTAAACTTAATTTTTTGTATTCGGCCGAAACCAAGCCGCGCCCCCACCCTTGGCCTTTGATTTTTTTTTTTTTACACGGAGACCAACCCCCCCCCTCTCCTTTATCTGGCTGACTCTCCCTCACGAGCTCTCCTCCCTTTAGCCAAACCAGAGAAAACTCTGCTTTGGCCTTGGAGAATTTTTGGTTTCCCTCTTCAGCCGGCCATAGATCAATAGTCTCCTCTCAGCCGACCCGAGCCCCCATCACTCTGCTCTCTCGACCTTTCTTCCCTTTCTCAGTCGTCCCCATCTTCCCCCACAGACCACCCAAACCAACCCTCTCTGTCTTCACCGATTTGTCATCCTCCAGCTCACAGAACAAGAGCTACCATTTCCCATCTCTCACTCAGTCGTTTCTTCTTCACCATCACCGCGCAGCTCGTGAAGACCCGGCCACCCCCGTTCTTTCCTTCATCTCCTTCAACCGGCCCCGGAACCAGCCAAAGGACAGCAGCCCCACAGGCCATTCACCCTGATCGGCTTATTCCCCTCCAACCGAAAGGGAGCAGTCTGCAGGCCGTCGTCTTCGCCAAGACACGAACCGGCCACCGACAGCTGCACCGACCAGACAGAAACCCATAGCCTAGCAGCTGGCAGCCCTCTTGGTCTTGCCGCCACCTGAGATAGAGAAGAATGGGAAAGGAAAAGAAAAGAACAGATCTGTAGAGAGAAGCAGATCCAAAATGGAGAAGAAGAGAAAGAAAACAGATCCGTGAACAAGAAACAACAAAACTTAAAATCAACTGTTATTTGTGTGTTTTACTCTTGTTGCAGGTGACGTTGATCTTCACCGCCAGTGAGGAAGGGAAGAGGAGAAGAAGCCAGGCTAGATCCACCTGTTTCCAGATGTTCCCTGCGAAGGCGTGTGAACCCACGCGCCACTAGTGGCGGTGGCGCGTGGAGGAGACACGCCGCCACTGTTCAGGTGGTGCTGAAGGCCTTCCCTATAATTCCAGATTGTTTTGGGGCTATTTTGTAATTTTTTATTTATGTGACGTGTTGTTTGTTTTATTTAAAATTTTTGTTATTTGTAATTACATATGGGTGTATGAGAAAAACCATAATAAAAAGGGATGTGTGTGTTGTTTGTATTTTTTTTATGTATGTTATTGAATTAAAAAATCAAAAAAAAGACAAAAAAAATTGAATTTGATGTTTTAATCTACATATGATCAAGTATCTGAAGGACAAATAAAATCATGTTGTATTTCTCGTGAAAATGTAAGAACATGTTTTTACATATATTATGGGATTTAATAGCTGATTTATTAAAGCCTTAAGAATTTGATTAATATGTTTAATTGTGATTAACTATAATGTGTGTTTTTTTACAAAGAAAAATATAAAAAAAAAAAATGTTTTTGTGTGTTGCATACGACCAATACCCTAACATATTTTGAATGTTCTTTTAAAAAAAAATTATTGAAAGTTTTAAAAATGTGTTTTCACATGGATTTCTTAAACACAACAAAAATTATTTTCTTGCATTTTCGGATTTTACAACATGTTTGTAAAACTCCGAAAGGTATTGGCCAATATTCCAAAAAAATATAAAAATTTTATTTTGGGGGAATTCATCTATTATTCACCGTTAATGTATGGATAAAGAAATCCTAAAAGGATGAATATCCAAAATATTATTGGGAATAACTTGTTATTATTCACCGTTAATGTTTGGATAAAGAAATCCCAAAGGGATGAATATCCAAAATATTATTGGGAATAACTTGTTATTATTCGCTGTTAATATTTGGATAAAGAAACCCTAAGTGGTAAATATTCAAAATATTTTCTAGGAATAATAACTTGAAAGAAGCCTCGATTAGAATCGAGGGCATTTTAATTTTTGACTCCACGGTTTACGAGCCGTAAAAGTATGAAACACTAAGGCAAAAAGAGGCTTTTAAAGCGCTCTGAATTTCCTTAGATTTCTGAATTTTTGTCCCTCCTCCTTACGATTTACGAGTCGCAAAACTCTTGAAATACTAAGGGAAAAATGAGCTTTTAAAGCGCATGGAATCTCCTTGGATTTCTATCTTAATAAATTTAGTTTGAATCAAACTTAGAAAAACCTGATGGGATTAGAAGACACCAACACCATAGCAATTATAAGGCAAACCAAACACCAAGCAGTTTACCTTAGGTAGGGCGTACTAGGGGTGTTAATACCTTCCCTTTACGCAACTAGTCCCTTACCTTAGAATCTCTGAAAGACCAGTTTAGGTTTTCTAGTGACCATAATACTAGGTGGCGACTCCAAAGAGCCAACTCCTTTACACAAACAAAAAAAACTACCCCGAAATCAATCGAGGGTCGTTGCGCACCGCCACGAGGGTGCGACAGGCGGCAGCCATTGTTTGGGCTTGAAGGTATACTTTTTAATCTAAAAATGGAGTCCATGTGGTCTGCTTGAGTTGTTTTTTATTGTCATTTGGTATGTATTTATATTTACAAACATGGAGATGAAGTTTGGAATGCTTGCAAAATAGGGTTGTGTTTGCTTTTTTGTTGCTGTGATTTTTTATTTCATGGCTTGATATTTTCAATGGAATAAAAGCTTTCTAGTTAGGTTGTTTTTTATATAACCGTTTTTGTTAGTTTGATTAATATATTGTGAAGAAATATTGTTAATCCTAGGTTTACAAGGCTTGTTCATGACCGATATATATGTTTAGAAAATCAATTTTGAATTCAAATTGCATGAATATGTAGGCTACTAAAACTTGACAGTTTTTTAGATTGGAACATCTTGCATAATTTTGATGATTTGATGTTGTTTGGTAGTTTTTTTTCTTCAACTATGCCTGGTATTGATAATGTAGTTTATGAGGGCCAAAAGCAGTGTGTTTAGAGGCCTAAAAAGCCATTTCTGAGGTTTGATAGTGCTGGCTATATCTAGCATTTTTTTTCAGATTCTAAGATAATGTTCTTTATGTTCTTGGGAAGAACGGATGCTAGATTAGGAATTCTTGCATGATTTATAACGCGTCTATGTCTTTCTTTTGATTGTATATGGTCTGATTTGGGATCCATATTGTTGGGTTTACCTTGGATGTTCTTCTTGTTCTTAAGTTGTTCTTGATTTTTTCTGCATTTAATCTGTTTTTTGTTAAAGATTTTTTTGTTTTTGTGTTTTTTAAAGTTTGATTCATTTTAAGTTTTTGTTTTGGTTTTGGTTTAGTTTCTGGTTCAAACAAATATCTTTGGTTCGGTTTATGGTCGGGCCAAATATTTCTGGTCAACCCAGTCAAGTCAACTCGGTGGGTCAAAATTGGTTCAAAAGTTAAGACCCTGTTTCACTAGCAATGTTTTTCTAAAGATTGTTTTTGGTTTAAAGGTGTATTTGACAAACACCCCTTAGTCCTATTTTGACAGTTTTGGATTTTAAAAAATAGGATTTTGCCAAACATGGCCTTACAAAAATAAATAATAAAAAATAATGATTTTTGCTTGTTGCATATGGCCCGATCTTTATAAAAAATGAATTTTATTTATAAAAAGGAGAGGAAAATGTTTTTTAACATTGTTTTAGAAAATTTATGTGCATTGTTTTTTAAAAAAAATTACAATAATTTTGTAAAATTCCTTAAGGGTTTGGCCAATATTTGAATAACCCTAAAAATTTTAATTTCTAAAAACTAATGGTCAACTATTAGTACTATGAGGATGAAATTGAAAAAAAAATAGGGATGAAATTGATAGGAAAAAAACATATTGACTCGACTATTTATGTAGCCCAGGTTCAAGAGTAAATTGTGTTGGAGTTGCCCCGATGTGATTTAGTCAATTTATTCGGTCCAAAGACAACCGGGATGACTATTAAAAAATTAAGAGGATTAAATTAAGGAAGAAATGAAAAAAAAAGGGTTGAAATAAAAAAAAAATGAGAGCACTTCAGTGTTCCTGTTAACAGAGAAGCTCCATTAACTTTTTGAGCTTTTTTAGAATAGGAGGGTAATTATCAAAAGAAAACTTGAATTATAGGCCCAATGATGATTAATGTAACCGAAACCCATAGCTAACTGTTTTTTTTTCCCCCATAAACCCAAAGCAAACATTTGTCTTATAATTAGATAATTGATTCGGTGGTTCTATTTCCTTGATGAAATGCTCAAGGTCCTTTGGATACGGTCATCGTTTTTGTATTTTGTATTTTGTGTTGTTTACTTTTTTGTCTTTAATAATTTGAAATTAGTTCAAAAAGGAAAAAAAAAAAAATGTTTGAATACTAACGTGTCATCACTCGTTTCTGAACCATGTTTTTTTTAACACACTTTCAAGAAATTCAAAAAGATACAAAATTTTTAAAAAATACATTTTCAATGCAATTCATTCAATTTCTAGTCATTTCTTAATTTTTTACCCTTTTACTTAATATGAAAATATTGATGAATTTTCTAAAAATAAAAACTCTAAGAAAATCAATCAAACAAAAAATCTAGTGAGTATAGTGATAATTAAGGAAGAGGTTAGTGACTAAGCAACTTAAATGATTAGATATGAGAGAATGAAGAATAAAAATATTAGAGAGCAAAAATTTGAGAAGAAAAAAAATGGAGTGAAGATAATGAGAGAAAACCAAGAGAGAAAATTTTGTTTGGAGAAAAAAATCAAGGAAAAAAAATTGTTTAGAGAGAAAAAAGAAGGAAAAAACCACATCAGTTGGTTTCTTCTCCCACTCTCTCCACTCATTTTATTCATTGATGGTAACCTTCACGCAAACAACAGCCACCACACCACCACCATTATTCACAACAACAAGCAGCATCACCATCCCCACCATCCATGACTAACGATATTTCTCTCTCACCAACCTTATAACCAACAACAGCCATAAAAAAACAAACGAAAACCCCGCTGCCTTTTTTCTTTTGTGTGGTGAGCCCAATCATTTCCTCTTTCCCCGCCAACAACCACACCCCCCATATCTTCCCCATACCCATCACAAAAGTAGCCAAACAGTGGAGGTAGAGAGGGAACATGGAGAGAGAGAGAGAGAGAGAGAGAGA
>Ga0325414_1008127_pt1 | contig 11119 bp, 7 predicted proteins | sample PopdelMetagenome_8_FD_206183 | JGI IMG/M metagenome (GOLD analysis project Ga0325414, IMG submission 206183) | Populus deltoides microbial communities from Bellville, Georgia, United States - Leaf-PdKOR-R3 | ecosystem: Host-associated > Plants > Phyllosphere > Phylloplane/Leaf | place: USA...
AGGCCAGGAATCCAAATGGTATAACCGAGAATTACCCAGTCAAATCAACACCATAAATTGGGCATGGCAACGAAAAGATAGAAGCATGAAACAAAGCATTTCTACATTGAATCCCTTTGAACATTTGGGGTGCAAATGCAAACCTCAATATCTGGACAAAGCAGCATCTCAAGAACCATATAAAACAAGCATTAAGGACGAAGGGATCTTTTTTTCCTTTTTCTTTCTTTCTTGAACGGGGACCAGACACCCTACGTCAAAAACAAAGAACTACGGTAATCTCAGGACACGCAGAGCAGAGATTTATGTATTCTCACAGTCACAATTACTCTCCGATCCGATGAGAGAAGTTTGTGCCACATTAACAACTAAAAAGCACACATGGAGACTGACACCCTACTGCAAAATCCCCACAGAGAGGCTCGAGGGCTCTACCCCCTTCCTTCTTTCCCCTCCTTTTAGGGCTGTTGCCTCCCGTTTGTAACAACATTTATCATCGCTTAGAAAGAACAACATCAGTATTGATGTTAATTTTAGTGGATGGAGATGAAAAGGAACAGTTAACAGGTTAAACCTAAGTAGGTGATTATATGCCATGTTTAATATGCAAAATCACTTGACTGACACAAACCCATTTTCCACTTTCAATTTCTAAATACATATTCATGTATGGATTCCCAATTAATTAAGATGCATCTAAATTACTGACACTCCAAACTGCTCCATAAATAATTCATCTAAGTGAATTATGGTAGTAGGAGTTTTCAGATGATCAGAAAAGGCGAGGCTTACCTCTTTGTGGATTGTTTGCGATTGAGATTCAGCAAGAAATCCTCGTCGGTCGCATGATACGGAGCAAGAACAAGCAAAATTCATAAACAATGGAGAAGCGTGCGTGGTGGCATATTTTCATGCTGGGCGATAGAAAATGTGTTCCATGGCACACGTGTCATCATCACTATGGTTACGTGAGGTGGAAAACAACACTCTTACCGACTCCATCATGTGAAGGAAGGGTGATTAAAGTGATTTCAATTTACAATGGTCACGACAAAACTACAGGCACCTTGTTTTGTTTTTTGTCACCGTTTAGAAATACAAGTATAGCATGTTTCGGAATGAGTTTTAACATATTTTTTTATTTAAATTTAATTTTTTTACTTTAAATTAATTTTATTTTAATATTTTTAGATTGTTTGTTTTGATGGCATAATATCAAAAATAAATTCTTAAAAATATATTATTTTAATTCTTAAGAATAAAACATTTTAAAAATCAGCTACTTCTCAAAAATTCACATTCAAACAACTGAACTACTTCGGTCAACCTCGACTGAATGAATCAATGAAACATTGGGACCAATAACAACGTATTTTTTATGTTTTTCCAGATGCGAGATCCTTTTTCTGTATTTATTACCTTCCCTTGAGTGAAAGAGTTCAATGCCACTCATGGTCATGGATCAGGTAGCCAAATCTTGACACTCCTGCCCTCTTTTGTGTTTCTCACTCTCGAACCAAGACAAGAACAGATGGATAATTTTGCTCTACAGAACTTGACGAGACTTTTAACATAAATAAGGTGGTTATTAGTTACAGAACCAGAAATACAATTACTCAAACTTTCCACCTTTCTACCCATTTTTCTTTAATTCTGCTGCAATTACATATCCAGTTATCTATATCCCTATGTATACATAACATACAAGGAAAATTAATTTTTGCAGCAGACCTTTTAATGAGAGAGAGAGAGAGAGACCCACAACAACTGAGCAGTAAGAATTCCTGAATTAGTAAGCTGCGTTTCAAAATTAAACAGCTTGATACCATCCAGTTGGGCAAACTGATGGAACAAAAGCAACGAGCTCTTAGGAGCTGATGTCAGAACCTTGCTCTACCCAGACTGCTCATTTACTAGCAATTCCCTTGCTGGATAGACGGCGCTTGTAGCGCTTAAGCACAGAAGCCAGATTCTCTTTTCCCTTTGGGAAAGCAACATCGCCAGCAGCAGTTCCTGATCGTCCCTTTCGGCAAGATATGGCAATCTCTACATCCTTAATTAAGTCCAGAAGCGTTGCTGCAGTTGTGCATTTCCCCCTACCTGGTTTCGAAGCAGGTGGCAACATTCCATTCGAAACAGGTGGACTTGACCTGTGCTGGTGGGATGCAGGGATTTGAAGGCAGAAGCATGGGGACATGGGACTACGGGGCTTTGAAAATGCCAATTCTATGATACCCTGTTATTCAGAAAGCATAGCTGTCAGTTTTAGGGGGCTTTGAAAATGCCAATTCTATGATACCCTGTTATTCAGAAAGCATAGCTGTCAGTTTTAGAGGACGGGTAAAACAAAACCTACTACTTGAAAAAACACATCAGAATAGGATTTCAAGAGCCAAGAAAAATGAAGCACATGTATTGCTACCTAAGGGATGTTGCAGATGATTTAGTTGCAACAATAAAAACCAAGACGCCCAGCAACTATTTGGCTCAACATGAACAACAATATGCAAATATGTGCAGGAAATTAATGTGTTGCTCACCATTCAAGAGCATAGCAAGGTTTTTTTTTCCCTGGACAATCTACAAGCAGGAGCATTTTATGCAGGGGTCAAAATCCCTTGATCAAAATCGCATAAATAGATGGCAAAAGATCAGAGAAATTTACCTGGAGACGATTTAGCACATAAGTGTATTTCCCCCACAGCTCAGGCCGGCTTTCCATGAGTGACAAATCTAGAATGCGGTGAATACACCAGACCCCAAAGCTTATTATCAAATCCACTCTCCAAACACAGCCCTCCCCACAATTAGGAACTGAGGAAACCATAATGTTGGTGATAGCTGCATCATCATTCCTCAAAACAGAACCAGACTTCCTATCAGAATACAAATATGGAGATTCACCCATGTGAGCTACACAGTTCATTTCTCTTGTTTCAGCTTCATACAAATATCTCTCCCTTGCAGCAACACGATCAATCAGATCCTCGTCAGCTCCATCATTTTGCCTGAACAACCAGTCAGATCCTTCCAATTTCAAAAGCTTCACGATACAACGCCTGAAAGACTGAAGAAGTTGGGCCTCGGGATCCACAGGAGAAATTACTTCACGATTGATAGAATTAGACCGATTTCCTAATCCACTCCCAACAACACGACTTTTGTCAGCAACACCAAACTGCTCAAATGGCTGCTTAGACCAGAGGGATCCAGGGTCTGGAGTCATGTGAAATGAGAAAGCATCCCCATGTCCTTTTGGGAGTCTATTAAAAGACAAAGGGCCTCCTGCTCCTGCTCCTGCTACTGCAACTGCACCTGATCTTGTATTTGAATAATAAGATTGTTCATAACCTGTTCTACTAACTGATGAACCAAATCCTACAGACTTGTCCCTCTGAGCATTCTTTTCAGACATATATAGGTCCCTGTAAGGACCTGCAAGCCCTGTGATGTCAGGCAAACTATGGTACTTCTTTGTATTAGCTGACTTGCCAGCATCATCAGCAGATCCAGAAGAGTAAACATCATGATAAAGTCTTTCAGATTGCAACGTGCTATTTCTAGTTACTGCAAGTTTCTGAAAGCCTGGTGGTTGTGAAGAGCTTGGTCCATTTTGCAATTTTTGCCCCATAGCAACAGTAAGTGGGTCCCTGTAGTTTCTAGGGCCCAAGGATGGTGATATCGGTGCTGGTGAGTCCATTTGACCATTTAAGCTCCTGGAACCTTTTTCCTTAGCAATTTGATTGATGATGGATGCAATCTGATAACCATGCACTGTAGCTGGCTGAATACACCGGCCATCAGAAGATGGTAGCGTGTACACACTAGAATACCGTCTCTCACTTGAGTCAGATATACTGTGGCTGGGACCTTGTGCATATGCATCCAACTGCATGTGGTTGGACCACAAAGAGGATGGTCCTCTCTGACCTCCATAAGATGAGTCGATATTGCTCTGCACCCTCAAATGATTGGGAGAGTCGCCCAAACTTGAATGGATCAGAGAATCAGATGCTCTACCACCAACAGATGAGAAATATCCGCTAAATTCTTTCCCAGCAGTGTCCACTTTCAACAAAGAAGGCTTCAAATCAACCCCCAGGGCATCCAGTTTCTTGGTCTTTGCTTCTTGAGTTGTTTGCCCATGGAAATCATACAATTGTCCCCAAAACTCATCAAGAACTGAAGCTAATTGGCGTCTTGCAGCACGACCCAGCCCTGCTAATCTTGAAAGACTTCCAGCACCATTCCCACCCTCATCACTTTTACCACTAAGACTCCTAAATGATCCAGGACCATCAGATGTCAAAGATGAAGTGCTTCCAGGAACCCCTTTGGAAGATTCTTCAGGCTCCCAGCTATCCCCTTCATCGTCCTCCTTTTCAGCATGGAAATCACCATCTATATCCAGAGTCTTTTCAACTGAGTCCATTGATTCAATATCAGTCTTCTTGGCACCAAGCAATTCACTGCCAGGGACCACATTCATAGCAGCTGACAGAGATACTGACTCTATTATAGGTGATGTTTCCTCCTCATAGAATGTCTCAGGACTAGAGAATGTAATTTCAGAATGATTTTCTTTTGTAGTAGTCAAATGATGTTCCTGATGCGCCTCCATAATTGTCACAGGCAAATCAGGATCAGCATTTGCAACAGTCACTTCCGAGTAACTCTCGGCAGATTTCCCTGGACCTGATAATTGTTCTTGCCCCCCTATGGGTTCCTCTTCAGAATATCTGGTTTCACTAAAAAATTCTTCCTCTATCTGCATGGATGGCTCAGATACAGTATTTTGTACATCCCAATTCCATACCTGAGCATCTAAGTGGGTTGCAGATTTCAATGGGGTGGCTGCTAGCCAGAGCATCAAACAAAATGATGAACAGGCAGTAATGAGAAGAACAGTGTAAGAGGTTGACAAACCACCACTTGTGCTCCATCTCAAATTGCCTGCCCAATCACTATCCCCAAAAACCATTTCCACCACAAAAATAATCTTTATGCCAAGCATCCCCATGAATGAAATCAGCGCTAAGAACTCCAAGAATGCAGAAATTTTGTAGGCAGCCATCACTTGTCTAGATGAAGCGATACGGAAAAGGGGAATCACTGAAGATGGAAGTAGTAAAGCTACCATAACCTGTGTAAATATAAGCAACTGGTATATTCCATCAACACCTGAAGTCCACACACAATAAAGAGCTGGAACTACTGCAATAATTCTGATTGTTGCACGTTGAAGCCAATTAGGAATATCCAGTCTGAGAAAACCCTGAAGCACTACTTGCCCACCAAGATTCCAGGTAAGTGCAGTGATGTGATTCGCGAAAAACAAAATGAGTGAAAAGACACAGAGTGCTACTGGACTTCTGAAAACCTGAAAAAATCATTATTTGGAATCAAAGTAATAAGTATTCATCAAATTCATACAGAATAATGCTTGCATGCCAAAAAATACATCTTCACAACTAATGAATATGAGAAAAGAATTGTACCGGCTCCATAAGTGACATGACATCAGGAAAAGTAAGTAAAACAAGGCCAGTACTGTAGAACACATTTGCAGCGGAGTTCATAAGCACATAATTTACCAGATAGATGCCACTGAATATGCATAAAATGGCAAAAAAATGGTTAAGGCACAAGGCACCCTTGGAAATATTTGGTGGTCCCTGATGTTGCTGCAAGAAAATTAAAGATATCAGATTTCAGAAAGTAATCCAACAAAAGCTATCGAGTAATATCGAACTCATTTCAAAAGAATATGAAACCAAATAACTGGAACACACTGGTGGAGCTTAATTAAATAACAGTGATTAAGCATCAACAAGGTGCACATGTCAAATTCATTTCTATTTTCCAACAATGTGCAAGAGTAAGAAGCTTTCATGCTTGTTAAGCAATTGAAACCAGCAAACTCAAATGTCTCTGAAAACAAAACAAAAATATACAATGAGATCATGGCTTCCAAATGCACACCAAGAAATTAATAAGAAAAGGTTGAGAATTATTTTTCAAATGCAATGCATCACAAACAAAAAAATGATAAGATTAGCTTAAGCCTCATATTATCCAGACACATTTGCATCAAAGCAGCAATTGCTTAAAAATTGTTCGAGTGCAGAAGAAAGAGATGTGAAAACCAGCCTAGAATTCCCTCTGGAATAGTCTGTGGCTTTTACCACCACCCAAATGAAATAAAGTTGTGTCGAAAATTAAATTTGGACTTCAGCAACTTGTTTCCACCAAAGGTATACTGTATTCCCAACAAAGGAGGGTCTCCATGGGCAATCTCAAAACAATGTCAATCATAATTGCTACCCCAAAGTTGAATGTCATCAAAATCCAGGGCTCCTCTTAGGTATAGTATATAAACATCAAAATAAGCACTTTTTGAACGATTCAACAATTATAAGAAATCAGTACCACAATCGTATTTATCAAATTCTAAGTTATAACGATTCTGCTACAGGTTGTGTGTAACACCACTCTGGCCAAGGCCTTTTCTCCCCAACCTGGAGACGAGTGATGCCATGAATGATGTGTTCAGCAACTAGCCAAAAACATGGACAACTTGATGGTTGTATCTCTGAGTCTTAAAATCTATTCTCTCTATGGGGTCTATTTTTTTACCCTGTCCATAGGAGCCTTCACCAAACATTTACACGCACCTAACTAGCTTTATAAACACCCACATCCTTAACAATGCAAAAGATATATGTACACATACAGACACGGGAAATAGTTGCATTATTGGGGAAAATTTATATCCATTCACCAAGCTATATCAACAGAATACGCTTATTTGGCCTTTCAGTTGTCTCGAAAAAAAAAAAAAAAGAGCAGGCTGGATGTTGTTGGGATAGCGACACCATAAAGCATCAACCCAGGACAGGTACTGATTCTCAGATTTCTCATATCAAATACCTCACTAACCCAATTGCCAGTATGATTGTCACGAGCCATTACGCGAGTGTTTGGGAGCAAGGTAGCTTATGCTTTTAGGTGCTTTTCAAAAGTGCGTTTCACTTAAAAAAGCATCAAATTGATGCTTCTTTTTAGTGCTTTTCGATGATTTTAATGTATTCATGTTAAAAATGGGGAAAAAAATCATTTTGATGCATTTTCAAGCGAAAAGCACCCTGCACCACAATACCAAACATAAACTTAGAAATTCTTTTAGAAAAAGGAAACCATGCAAGGCAACAAAGATCATAAAGTGCACACTTGGACTCAACTCTCAAACATCCATGCATGGCATAATTGACACAAAATGACATCTAAAATAAAATAAGCACCAACATTCAAGTGGCGAAGAGCAGAGAACACAAAATAAATCCTCTGCGCACCAAAATTAAAAACTCAAACGTCAAATAGACACCTCAAAGCTCAAACTACAATAAAAAAAACTGGTAGATATTGAGATAAAACTAACAGCCTGCCCAATAAGGCATGCCAGCAAAGTCTCTGAACAGTATACAGAATGGTATTGCCAAAACACACAAGGCCAGAGACATACAAAAGGGCTGGAAGAAAAAAATGCAAGGAGAAAGAAACTTACCAGCACAATAGAAGAATGGAGGAAAAAATTGTGAGGCATGATACTTGCTCCAAGAAGACTCATCAGAGCAAATGCACTGTCCTCACTTAATTTTGTTGGCATCCCGTTCATGGGAAGAGGGATTTCTGGTTGGCTGATGAGAACTCCGAAGAAATACAAAAGTAATAAGAAGCCTGCAATGCATGTGCTGAGGAAACTTGCCTTGCATCTTTCCTAGAAAAAAAAGGTAAGAAAATCAATAGATATTTATAAGGTGAGCAAATAAAAGAATGCGAGCAACTGGACTTACCAGGAGGGTAGCAAAAACTGGAAATAAAACAGCATCAACAGCAGCTAAAAAAACACAGGTGGATAAGTCCATTCCAAAGAGAAGATTGAGACCATGTGCAATGCCGAGAATCTATTGAAAACAATTCACAAGTTAGGACCACAAGAAGGGATCTCTAGTATAAACATCACATACCAGATGCCTTAAATCCATATCTTTGGAAAAGGCAACCAGATATACCAAATAACTAAGAATGAGAGGAACTACCATAGTGAGGTCCAATGCAATCACGGAAAGCGCTGCTTGAACTCCTAGAAACATGCATGTCCACTTGTCATACTCATCACTGCAAATCTAATGGCATCATAAAGAAGAGGTGAATTAATTAGACTTCAAATCATAATTAGGCATGTGGGCTGCAGAATAGAAAGTGATCACACCAAATAATCAGAAAACAGCCAATATTCTTCGAAATGCAATTAATAGCTGGAAAAAATTTCCACAGATACATGTATGAATGTATATACAAATGGATAAATAGTTTCTTTATGGAAACAGATGTGTTGCTCAGACATTAATCTAATGGAAAAGGTAGAGGTCTACCAAGAACACTACTATCTTCAGGTCATGCTAAAGAAACACACAATCATTAGAATGCAAGGATCGTGACATGGAACACAAAAATAATACAAAAGCGGGTTCTCATCTGCTTCCCGTGCTACTCCTATTGCTATTACGACAGCTACTTGTAAAACAAAGATAAGAGCCCCCAACTCCTAGTCAGAGTTTTTATGAATTTCAAATAGTATTCAAAATTCTCTGTTTTCGATTATCTAATAAATCACTTAATGAAAGTAGATTATCTTTCCATTCATTGCAAAACTAGGCCATGCTAAAGAAAAGCACAGCCATTAAAATGCAAGGATCATGACACAGAACACAAAAATAATGCAAAAGCAGGTTCTCAGTAGGGCAGATAGCAGGGTCCTTAGTAGACCTCTACCTGTTCCATTAAAATGCAAGGGACATGAGCAGTACCATGTGGACTTAAACCAATCTAATTCCCATTTCCAAATTCTAATATTTCATTACTCCCATTTGCAAGAGGGAGAAAGAGCTCAAGAGAAACTAATCATGTTGGAACACAAAAACAACACAAAATTATTTCATCTTTGAATAGAACATGTGTGATCATGGTATTAACAAGTAGAGAAAAGTAATGAAAGAAACATAGAATATCCTTGAGGAAATAGGATGATACCTGGGCAAGATCTTTTCCAGTGACCACACCAATTCGAGCAGAGAGATACTGGCATAAAATGGCAACAAAGTTGAAAATAAGCATCGGCAGCACCAGATCAAACCCAAAACGTGCACCTCCTTCGACAGTTGCTGCCCACTTTCCAGGATCAACATATCCAATTGCAATCAGAAGCCCAGGTCCCAGAGCAGGAAGCGCCCGACGAAGAAAATGCGGTAGATGGTTAGCATTTACAAACTCAGTTTCCATGTTACTGATCAGTATGATATTTAATATCACTTCCAAGCAACAGAGGAGCCTCTCAGTGAAAGCCAAAATAAATAAATTACATTGCTGCTTAAAGCTGCACCTCCTTATAATTTATGCCTCTTTTCACTAATCATTCAGCAGGAACACTAACTACTTCTTCACCTGAAAATGCTTGCATGAGTAAAACCAAAGTCAATTGCACTTCCTTTTGAAGCACATCAACAGAAAGTACAGAGTGTGTCAAACAACAGCAAAGATAATATTCAACTTGAGGCTCTATCAAATGCACTTAACCAGATAATACCCAATAGAAACTCTTTGAGGAAAGGTTAGTTGCATGGTGATCGCTAGCAGAAATACCAATACTAGCTGTGATCGTCGGATACCAATGGAGCACTTGCAAAATCAGCTTGCATGCTACAAGGGAGTGACTGTGATGGCCTACTGAGTAGGCTATTCATCTCCTGACAATGACTAGCAGCTAGTCAGTTTCAAGCAAACCTTACTGCAATTATTTGAGTTTTATCCCCACCTTTGATGTTCAATCCTGATTCCATAAACAAAATCAGTCAACGGCTAAAAGAATCTCAAAAAACTATATAACTTGGAAGACTTTGTTGCGCAACAGGATGGAGCAAGCCACTGGAGTTGCAAGATCATCATTTAAATGGAGGATTTGAAGAATCCAATAGTTTCACAGGATAAAAAATAGACAGCAGGCAATAGGGATACAGTAGACATCAATTAGTTCTGCCTAGTATTAAGAAATGCAGTCTTCAAAGAATTCAAAAATTACCAAAAAAAAAAACACAAAAGTAACAAAGACACACTAACACGAAAAACTTCCTAAAATCATTAATTAAAGCATCCGCAACAAGCTCAATTGCACAGATACACAAAATCAGAGAGGCATATGTTTTGTAGTATTACCTTAGAATATACTGAAATCACCATTTCCAAAACTAACTTCAACAACATTCACTCTTAACAATCAACATGATCCGTTAAAGCTACAGCTAAAACATCAAAAATCAAATCCTAGTAACTATTAAAACGCAAAAAGCCACCCCAGATCTCACCAAAACATAAACCAATATCAAAACCAGCTCAAATGACAACAATTCAACAAATAACCAAACATCCACCGTTACCCAAAAACTCAACACCTATAGCTTCAAACCCAGAAATGAAACGAACCCACAAAACTTATTCAATCAACCCCCACCCCCCGCCTCCATAGATCCGATTCACAGAAAAAAAAAATACCCAGCATTCGTGCAAATTTCTAGGTCAATAACTCAAAAACAACAAGAACAAATCCGTACGATACCGAAGTTTATATCTTTTCAAGTTGGGTTTTTGAGAAAATAAATAAAAAAGATTGTCTCTTTTTCTTCTTTCTTTTTACCTTTCTCTTTCTCGGAGTGATAGTTTCTTTCTATCTCTACTTGTCCTCCCCCTCCCTCTCCCTCTCTCTCTCTCTCTCTCTGCAATCTCTATCCGGAGCTGTACACAAGTAGATCCCAAAAAAGATAAAAAGAGGGCCTTCAAGAGAAGCCACGCAGTTATTAACTTATCAAAGGTATTTTTTTATTTTCCTAGAAAGAGAAAGTTCAGTTTTCCGGGAAAGTTGTAGAGAGAGAAACAGCTGGTGAAAGTGAAGAGATAAAAAAGATATATGTTTTTATATAATATAATAAATATAATGGTGTTTGTTTACCTGTTTGGGATTGGCCTTTTTTATTAATTATTAATTTTTAAGTCTATCAAAAAAAAA
>Ga0325414_1008129_pt1 | contig 11118 bp, 4 predicted proteins | sample PopdelMetagenome_8_FD_206183 | JGI IMG/M metagenome (GOLD analysis project Ga0325414, IMG submission 206183) | Populus deltoides microbial communities from Bellville, Georgia, United States - Leaf-PdKOR-R3 | ecosystem: Host-associated > Plants > Phyllosphere > Phylloplane/Leaf | place: USA...
ATAACGTGAAAACCCAACCTAAGCAGGTTAAATAAATAGATTTAACCACGTTAAAATTTTTTTCTAGCTCAACTAAAAATCTGAGTCATGAGTTCCCCGTATCAATTCAATTCACCCGACCACACCCAGGTTGTACAACTATGGGTGCTAGAGAATGAAATTGAAGTTTAGCGTGCATGTAGCAGGCAAATACATATCAATATCAAAGACAAGCTTCAGCATATGGCAAATGAAAAAATCAATGTTTTCTCGTTAAAGACGACAACTCTTGCAGCTTATTATCAGTTTACAATGGGAAAACCTCGCTAAGGCTAAAATTAACTAATGTGTGAATGAAAGATGGCATGATTCCTCAAGAGTCTGCATAGACCAACTCAGAGCTCCGCTAGATGTTTCTGGGAAATGAAGTGCTTATTGTGTAGGAGGAGACGGCATCTGGGATTTTGCAAATCCAATCCAAGCAACAATGCCAACAGCAAGAATAACCCATCCGCATACATCATACGTGAGATCGCTGCTTTTCTTCTTCTTAGAACTCTGAACAAAGGGAGACGGGGCAATGCATCAGTATATATATTTTAAACTTAAATAGATGCAATGGCAAACTAGAAAAAATAGTGTAACAAATCTCAAGGATCACATACTGACTGTCAAACACAATAAATTCTTCCCATGCATGTCTGTGTATGTCGTAGATATGCCATATTTACATGCAAAAGTCAACAAGCTATTCATGGTAATTTTGCAAACTTGCACTATATGAACAGGTTAAATGCAATGTGCAACACGGCATAATTTAAACAGTGTTTATTACCAATAGAATCTAATGCAAAACTCATTAACACATATATATCAACCCTTGTTAGGGTAGAAAAATCAATAAGGATAACTTATACCTCACCTTTACAAGATCATCTACTTGTTTTTGCGTTTCAAAAGGGTTTTTGAAAAAAATAAAAAAAAATTATTTTTTTTCTTTACTTCAAATTAGTATTTTTTTGGTGTTTTCAGATCATTTTGATATGCTGATGTCAAAAATTATTTTAAAAAAAAATATATATTATTTTGATGCATTTTCAAGCAAAAAACTTTGAAAAGCAACTGTTACCACACTCCCAAACACTTTAATTTACAATGGTTATGATAAAAATTTCCATAAATTTTAACAAATTAGATGCTTGTAGCCATATCAACAAGACATTGCAGCAACATAAATAGTTCATTATCCAACAAAAACTAGAAAGAGAGGGAAAGAGAGATAAAACAGGCATAGCACAGCAAAAAGGAACAAGAAAAAGGTCACCTTTGCACTTGATGAAGTAGAAGCTGCAGAAGCAGGGGCAGCTCCCATTTCCAGTTGATCTAAGCCACCATGCTTGTGAATCTGTGAGTGCAACTCTGGAGCCTATGAATGCAAAAGATTCAAATGTTAGACCAATCAAAGTATACAAAATATATTACAAAAAACAATAGAACCCAGTCAAAGAAAAACTACAGAAGATATCACTCCTCAATGGACCAATAACTCATTAGTCAAAATTCACATTTCTCATGAAATCAAGGCTCATCATTTACTGGCAACAGAAGACCTTAATAGAACTCAAGCAGATCAAGGTGCATATAGCACACATCTCAGCATGGTTGAATGCTTACTCGGCAATTGCTTAGTGGCTTCTAGTTTTTTTTCACAGCATAATAATGATGGGTCATGGTGGTTTACTTAGTTTCAGAATACAAGAACTTAAAAGAAAACAGAACTGTATGCTTTGTTCACACTTTAAATGACAAAATGGAATTATCAAGTTTTAAAACAACCCAAAAACTCATCACAAACTACTTACTCTTAACATTTTATACCATTTTAACAATGTGAGTAAAATGAGGTTTGGTATAAATATGCCACAGCCTGGGAAAATGAACTCCACAACCCACTTTCAAAACAGCACGAGAGAGAAGATTTAAAAGTTCAGTTCAAGTGCTATGCAGAAACCTATCCCTTTTATCAAGACACCACACTGCTAATCAGGCAGTGATGGTATCCAGCTCAAAGGTATTGTTTCCCAGCAAAAAGCTTAGTAAATAGATCCCAGAATATATCTAATATGATATTATACAGAAATTACATCTAACATCAGGGTAAAATCCAATGGCCAGATATTGATACTAACTAATTCTCTTTTCCCATTTTTCTATTATCACATTAGATTGAGTGATAAAGAAAGAGGTGTACCTTAGAAGACACTTCCAAAGACTTGCGATAAAGTTCATTATCTGGATCCTGCCAAAAACCAACATCACACATTTATAATCATTCAAATAACAAACATATAATACAGCAATGCCCTTGCAGTATGATTTCACAGGAGAAAGAAAAATACCTCATCAACAGCTTGTTGAAAGTAGACAGCTGCCTTTTCAAAACTCTCATTAGCCACATCTTGATCTGCTGTCAAAAATGCATATGAAGTATGTGCATTTCCCAGGTACCAGATAGCCTCGTGTTTCTTGGGGTTAATCAGCAACGACTCCTCCAGCTTCGTGATTCCATCTGCATATTCAACTCTATCACCCCATCCATATTGACACATTTAACTATAACATTCAAAAAACAAAATCGAATAATCAACTCATTCCATAACCAATTCCTTGTCATGAATGGGATTTAGATTCCATCATTTCTTAGCAGAAATTATAAGCACGGTCTCTTTTAAAGGTAATTCATGCTAAAAAAGATAGATTAGAACCTAACCTAGCATCATCTTCTTTGAATCTGGAACACTCTGAAACTGAGCCAACTCCAATAAAGCTCCTCCCCACTTCAACAAATTCTGTCCAGAAAACCATAAAACTCATAAATTTACAAAAATCCCAAGACCCCAACAATTCTACAAAATCAAAACCACTTGGGTCCTTCCAAAGTTCCAAACTTAATCACTTCTCGATCAATAATAGAAAACTAAGAACAAAAGAAAAGAAAAAATAGATAGATCCAATAAATGAAGCAAGAGATTGAAAAACATACATCGGCATCAAGAGGGTCTTGAGCATAAGCATCTTCAGCTGTTTTACGTGCGTGCTCGAAGAACAGTAACCTATCAAAGTCGTTTTGCATTTCCATGTCTCCTTCTATCTATCTATCTATCTCTGCAGACAGAAAAATAAAAATAAAAGCAGAGAAAAGATGAACTTTTGAGGTTTTGCTGTGTCTGACGGCCCGTGCTCCGTTTTTCTTCAGGCTTGCCTTTGGAGATTAGCTAACCACAAAGTAGAATGGTCCGACTCTCACGCGCGCTTGATTGGCGTGGATTATAAAATAACATGTCGATTTTGAATTTTGTAATCAGACGATTTGCCGTTAGGGGCTACGGCATGTGGTCTAATGACTCTAATCTATCTATACGATATTTCGAGTCTGTTTGGCTGGTATTTATTTTTAATTATTTTAAAAGTATATTTTACTTTAAAATATATTTTTGATATTATCATAACAAAAAAAAATATAAATATATATACATATATTTTAAAGTAAAAAATAAATTTATTTTTTTTTGTAAAAACACTTTCCAATTACAAAAACAAACAAGATCTTAGTATGTATTAGCTATTTGACAGACGCTATGTTGCGGCCGGATATATATTTTTTCCAAAGAAAAAATTAAACATGTTTGCTTTTATGACTTTTTATATATAAAAAAATATCAAGTGTAAATTCAAAAGTTTATGCATGAATCTAATTAAATAAACTAAAAATCGTCTATATCAACAAATAAAAAAAAATCATTAACAATAACAACATATGTATTAGGAAAAGTTGAAAGGTGGATGTAGATTAAGATATTTGATCTCGCAACACGATTTATTTAACTAATTGTATTCATTGTCTCTGTTTATTTAATTTTTAAATATTTTTTATTTGTTTTCTAAAGTGTATTTTATTTAAAAATATATTGAAATAATGTTTTTTTTATTTTTTTAAAAAAATTATTTTCGATATTAACAAATCAAAACAATCTAAAAACATCAAAAAACATATTTTGAAGCAAAAAATAAATTCAAATTTTTGCAAAAGCGCTTTCCAGCTACAAAAACAAGCGGGGCCTTACTATTTACTAGTTATTTGACTTACGCTCTATCGTAGGCTAGATATTTTTTTTCAACAAAAAAAATTAAACATTTTATCTTTTATGACATTTTTATATATATAAAAAATATCAAGTGTAAATTCAAAAGCTTTCGCATGAATCTAATTAAATAGACTGAGAACCATCAACAAATAAAAAAAATTATTAACGATAACTAAATATGTAACAGAAAAATCGAAAGATGGATGTAAATTAAGATATTCGATCTTGTAATATGATTCATTTACCCAATTGCATTCATTGTCTCTGTTTATTAAAATTATTTTTTTATTTAATAAAACATAGTAGAAATAGACACGCATAAAATTGATTGAATAAAATTAAAGGGAAAAAATATCTCACAAGGTTGCACTTATTAGAAATACTATCCAAAAATAAATATTTGTTTTATTTATAAAAATAAATTTCAATTATATAAAATATAGATGAATTAGAAAAATATCTTCCAAAGTTAAATACATGCAAAATACTTTAAAAAAACAACCACTATTTAAAAAAGGCTAAATAAAAAAATAAAAAATTAGAGAGGATAAGTATTAATTTAAATATAAATAAAAAATTATAAAAAAAATACATATAAAAAAATAAATTTACCTAAAAAAGCAAAAAAAAAAAAAAGGCTAGTGTCTGGTCCTTTTAGAAGGGCCTCTGCGCAAGCCAATTTTTCTAAATATATTTGGGGTGGATGACATGCCACTCACTCCAATGTTTTTTTGAAAAAGAAGTCAGAAAAAGCATCATTTGACTTTACCCATATTCTAGACACTGTGGTGGTTGGAAAATCAAAGCTAGATATTTTTTTGGTCAAAAAACTATTTTTCAATTTATTTTTGACCCACAATACTTAGAAAACGTCATAGGCACGTTAATAAATCCATTTATGGGCTTAAAAAAACCAAAAACAATATCTCAAAATCTGAAATCAACCTAAAGCAAAAAATCTTCTCAAGCTCAAATTTGTTGTTTTAAGCGCTTTCAAGGTAAAAAAAAAACTTAAGTTGAACTTATCTCATCAAATTGAATCATTTAACACAAAGATCAATCATTTTGGTGGCTAGAATCGGTTCCAATGATATTTTTCTCTCTCTACCTCCAGAATCTAGTGATCTCTCTCTCTCTCGCTCTTTCTCCTTTCTTAAATCATGAACTAAAAAATAAAAAAAATAAATTTATGTATCAAAATTAAATTGAAAGAATATTGAGGTACAAAATAGGTATAACATGTGAAGTTTGAAGACTAAAGTGAACTTTTTTTTTAGAACTTTGAAACTATCGCTCATATATAGTGCCTTTTCCACTTTGATATTGCTTATTCCAATTTTATCCCCAGTCAACAAATTTGACTCAATTATCCTTTAATCTAGTAAAAAAATGCAATTGCATAAAAAATTAAGGACAAAAAAAAAAAATTGAATAGTAAGTTCACAGTAAAATGTGAGAGAGTGAATAATATATATACAATAAGAACACCACACCATTTGGTGTTTTCTATAACTAGATAGGGGCTCACGCTACACCGTGGTTGGATCTAAATTTTTTTTAGTGTAAAAAAAAATACTAAAGTGATATAAGTATTTCTAAAATAAAAATTTATTGACTCGATTATGTTTAATAAGTTTGACTAATTCAATAATACAAACAAAAAAAAAAAGCAAAGATGATAAATAAACTGGAAAAAAATTGACAATGTAAAAAAGGCTAGAAAAACCCGACTTCATCCCATCTAGGTTAACATGCAAAATCGTTGACTTGGTTGAAATACAGGGATAATCTCGTCGAAAACAAACTAAATAATACTATGAAGTTAAATTATCAAACAACTTAACGTTGAAAAGCGGAACTGAAAAAGAGAATAATTAAAAAAAACAATGAAAAAAAGGATAAGAGTCTCTGGTTAGCTTGCTAACCCCATAACCATAGACATAGGATTGGGGAAACCCCATATAAAGGAGATTCAAATACATAAAGTACAGAGACCAATTCTTAATAATTCAAATATTAAAAGATAAAATTAAAAACATAATTTTAAAAAAGAACCTAAAAAATAACAAAGTAAACTCGTGTTAATCTTCAAAAACTGTTACCTTAATAATGAGCCCGGAACTAACCTTATAGAAGACAAACCCTAAAAATTAATGAAGTAAAATTCCAAATTATCAAAATGCTAAGTGATAAATTGAGAAAAAAAATGCAATAAAAAAATAATAATTAAAAGAATTAAAAGAATGAGAAATAAATTTGATATAAAATAATTTGAAATCAAATGTTGCTTTAAAAAAAATATCAAGTAGGAAAATGATTAAAAATAAACAAGCATCAGTCAAAAGTACGAGGACTAAGTTTGATATAAAGATTAAATGAAAATGAAACTAAATAATGAGGGGTGAAGTTGAATAAAAAATTGATCAAAAAAGATATAAGAAAATAAAACAAATAGAAATTAAAAGAACAAGGACCAAAATAAAAACGAAAAACAAATTAAATGACACCTTTATATTTGGGCAAGGAGAAGAGAGAGAAAAAAGAGAAGAGAAGAAAAAAAATCCAACGAAACCCAAACACCTCGCCGTTATGCACACATGCAGCACTAATAGGAAGAAAACACCAAGATGCTTTCAACGTTGCCCCAAAAGGCAACATTTGGAGGTGGGGTGCATGCCTCGCATAGAGTAAAATTTTTTTATTAAAAATTATACTAATTGAAAGACCAAACTGCCCCTTTATCAACTTGTTTATTACAAAAAAATATCAATATAAACAAATGAAAAAATTCATGGATGTAAGTTTTACAATTTTTGCTTGTAAGGGTAATATAGTCTTTATAATGTGCTTGTAAAACATAAAAAGATCTAATTGTCCTCGTGAAATGTTTTAAAGTATTTTTGTTTTTAGGTCAATATATTCATTATATTATACTTTTGAAAAATAAAAAGATCGAACTGTCTCCGATTAATCACATAATGACTAGTACACCCTTAACAGAATCATTTTAACCCCAACAATAAGGCCATTGATTTTATTTTTATTTTTTAAAAAAAATACTAATTACATGGTTATGGTGAACAGTAATAAATGTTTAAGTGGGCAATGAATTATCTATGCATTTGAAGTTTTTTTTTTATCTAGCTATTTGGCTCACACTTTGCCACAAGCTAAATTTTTTTTTATGGAAAAAGAATGAATATGCAGGCTTTTTCAATGAGATTTTTTTTATATTAATTGCAAAAAAAGAAGTAAAAGGATGAAGCTGGAAATAAAAATATTCAATTCAAAAAATAGCAAAAAAAGACGCGAGGTAATCAGGTTTAACTTGACAAACTCATGATTCAAGTCTTGCATCCCATTTAATTATACTCCATCCAGGTGCATGTGACTTTTTTTATATAAAAAATTAAATTTATATTTTTCAAAAAATGAAAATAAAGGTTACACATGGGATTAAAACAAAAAATAGCTCTTATTTTTTAAAAGATTGATAACAAAAGGATGTTTAAAAAAAACATCTTTAAAAAAATATGCATTTTTATTTTTATTTTGAGGGGTTAAAAATACATTAAATTTAAAAATTTTAAAAACAAATAAATAGATCAGGTGCATAAGCCTACCCATGACCCATGAAAGAGGCTTGGCCTGCAAGCTAGACCTATGAAAAAGGCCTAACCCACAAGTTAGGCCTTTATTTTTTTCTAACAACAAAGGGCAAACTACTTTGATTTATAAAGAAATAGCAAATGACATATCATTTGCTTGTCCAATTTCTAGAGATCAAGAGTCGATGGAAAATCAGATCTAGTGTGTTTTTTTATCTAAAAACAATTCAATTTTCAATCTATTTTTAACATAAAATACCTAGAAACCACTCTAGACACCTTAATAAACTCATCAATTGCCTTAAAAAACCTAAAAAATAACACACAATAACCCAAAATCAACTCCAAAACTAAAAATCTTTTTAAGTTTAGATCTAGTTATTGAGGTAATTTGAAAGTGAGAAAACACCTATATGAAACTCTCTTCACTGAATAAAATCCATTGACACCAAGACTGACCATTTTTATAGCTAGAATTGGTGTCAACACCGATTGGCTCTCTCAACCACCAGAATTCAATGACTCTCTCTCTTTTCTCCCAAACTAACAACTTAAAAATAAAAAAAATGAGGTTTTGAACTAAAATTGACTTTAAAAAATAAAAATTGGAGGGAACCAATATTTATAATTTTGAAAGTATGATGTTTATAATGAACATTTCACCTAAAGTTTAAAAAAACCATGAATTTCCTTTGTTTTTTTTCTCTCACTTTGGTCTCATGTCTTTTATTCTCTTCCTTTTCTAACAAATTAACTTAAATTGGCTTACAATTTGATTATGTAAGGATAAAAAAAATTTGGGACAAGAAAAAAAAACTATGAAGAGTGAGCCCACAATGTTTTGTGAGAGGATCCATAGTGTAATTTTACACAATAAATCCACTATGCTTTTTAGTGTTTGTTAATAACATAGTTGTTAAACTCAGTTTAGTCTTTCTGAAATGACCCTGAAAATTAAGGATTTGTTGCCTAATTTAGACCAGGTTTATAGTTGACCAGATGAGACATTGACCAAATGAAACATAGTTGACATTATAGAGTTTTTAATGATCTGATGGACCTAGCCAAATCTGATTCAAGCCTAGTCGGATCAATACCAATAAAGAAGGAATGAAATGATGTTTTAATAATAATAATTAACTTAAAGACCTGCAAGTTAACTTGATAATTAAGTGATCTATGCCTTTTTTTTTTGGTAAGTCCTAACAAGTATGATTTATAATTGATGGACACGTACCCAACTTAGGTTAATTGGGCTTTTCTTATTTAAATACTAATTATTTAATTAACCCTCTTTTCACTACAAGTCAGAAAAAATTTAGCGTAAAAACATGAATATGAAGGCATTGTCAAAGTGCTTTTTGATATAAAAAAGTTTAATTGTGAATCAAAAAACTAATGCATATTTTTAATAAAATAAATTAAGAATCTTGTAAGTTAATAAATGCCAAAAATAGTTATAAACTACAACGTGAGTAGGACCTCAAGTAAGTTTTTTAACATAATAGAAGAATGTGTCAATGTTGTAGGTGTGTTTCATTGTATTATGATTTTTTTTTAATTGAGAAACATAAAGCTGTTATTGACACTTAATGAAATAAATATAAAATATATGAATCGATAAACTAAAAAAAATTTTCTAATGTTAATTAAATGCTAAAATAAAAAATTAAATTTCCATAAAAGCAAAAGACAAATAAGTATTCAAATATTTAACCCCAATTTTTACTTTCAATTTATGTATTCTTTTTTTTTTTATCTTAAATGTTATTTTTTTTATCACTAAGAATAAGTCACATCATGCAAATATAATTTATCTATATCAAATATAAAACAAAAGATTTTAAAACAAATTAGAATAATCAGTTTGAAATATTATATACATACAAAATAATTAAAAATTATTAATGTTATTTTAAAAAGTGAACTAAACAATTTAAACAAAGGCTAGGCCCGCGTGACTAACCCATTAAAAAAAGTCCAGGCATGTTGGCCTACAAGGGTAGGCTTGCACACTTGGTCTTTTAATTTTTTGTTGGCCAAAAAGGTGGATGAATATTGTTTTTGAAAAAAAATAAAGGCAGATAATGCATCATCTGCTTTCCAATTTCTAACCACCGAACATGTGATAAAAAATCAGGCTAGGTTTTTTTGACTGAAAAATGCTGGTTTCAACATATTTTCATTTAAAAACATCTAATAAACATCTTTATGATATCAATAAACCAATAAATCAACTCAAAACACCTTAAAATTTGCTTAAAAACATAAAATCAAACAAAGAAAATTTTCTCTCTCAATCTGATCTATTTTATCCAACAAAATGAAAGGAAAAAACATCATAATAAAAATTGTCTCATCGAGTGGCACCCATTGACACTAATAATGACCTTTTTTATGGTTGAAATGTGACCAACCAACAACTTTTTTTCTCCTTCATCGTTTTCCAATTACTTTTTATCTTTTCTTTCAAACTTAAGGCTTGTGTCAATTAGTATCAAAGATCAATAATTCAAAAGCAAGATTTAGAATTATCTCATCAATTAACAAAGATGAAGAAGAGAAAACTGAAGGAATATGAAGAGAGTGATCATGAATTTATAGCTAATTTTGAGAACATATTTCAAAGGTATGAGCATAATAGGTAGCTTCTTAATCGAGATGAATATCACGGAGATTTTGGTAATCCTATTTATATTGAGATAAATGTGGAATGATATTCTCTATTGGTTTATAATGTTTATTTTGATGATGTTTATGTTGATAATGGTATCATATACAATGACAATAATGATCGTGATGATATCGTTAACGGTATTCTTGTAGATAATTTAAAGGTTAAGTACAAATAAAACATGAAAGATGCTCGACGATTTAAGATATATTGATTCTTATTATTACAATTTTACTAATATCACAAAGATAGATGAATTCAAAGATTATGTGGAAACAACATATATTAATGAAACAAGTTTGAGGTTTGAACTTATTACTCTAGAAGCTAATGAAAACAAAATAATTTGTTAATTGTTGTTTCTTATACAAATTTTCAAATGAAGGTATTGAAGTTAATGTCTAAAATTGTATACACCCAAGTGAAGAAAGAAAAGGGGTTGGAAAACCTTGATTAGACATCCACAAGATCGAAGCGAGAGTAATTTAAACTCGAGGACATTGGTTTTTCAACTCGAGGAGATTGATGCATGATGTTTTTAAGAAAAATATTTTTCCTGAATTATTTTTATTTTTTTCATATTTAGTTGAACAAATTAAATAATATGCTTAATAATTTTATTTTTCCTGGTTTTTTAAGACTTTTATTACTTTCCTTTATTTTTAGGTTTTCTAGTTTGTTTAAGTTGATTTTTTTAGTTTATTCAAGGAGT
>Ga0325414_1008132_pt1 | contig 11117 bp, 3 predicted proteins | sample PopdelMetagenome_8_FD_206183 | JGI IMG/M metagenome (GOLD analysis project Ga0325414, IMG submission 206183) | Populus deltoides microbial communities from Bellville, Georgia, United States - Leaf-PdKOR-R3 | ecosystem: Host-associated > Plants > Phyllosphere > Phylloplane/Leaf | place: USA...
TTGGGAAGAAGTTTAAAATTTGAAAGCAGGTTGGGAATAGTTTTCACAGTCACGGATCAATGATTCCATAAAAAGAAAGGAAAGACAATAATCACGACAAAGCTGGCACACGAGTTTGCACTATAATTGCGATAACGAACAATTGTATTGCCTTTTCCTGTCGTCTCTGCAGAATACATGGCCGAGATCAGTACTCGTGAGACAACATGCCAAGACACAATCCTTCAAGGAATCCAATTAAAGTTATTAAATCCTTTACTTCTTTTTCAATACCACTAATAACAAGAGGAGGATAAAAAAACGGAGCAGCCTATATTCTCGTTGAAAAACTCTAACGCGGGTCTATTTGTTACGAGACTGCTTGTTATCTCAAGATAAAACTAGTCAACGTCAACAAAATGTCATGTCTCATGTGTAGAGAATGTCTATAGAATGTGACTAAAACAAATATTAAATGTAAACAAAGAACCTGAGATTCAGCGATTTACTCCTTGGTTTCTGCACTGATATATGATTTTAGGGATAAGTATTCGGTGACCTGACAAATTCTTTTAGAAATAATAAAGAGGTCGAAGAGCTTCATTTCGTACGTTTTTCATATTAAATAATTAACACGTATCAAGTTGACAAATAACAAATAGAATTGTTGGCTGTCCACTCTATTGGATGTTATTAGCGAGCGTTGGATCTTCATTAAAAAATCAATAGATGTCCTTGTTCTTGACTTTCCACTCGACATCAACAGAGGATTTTCTCCGCAACAATATTTTACTTCAATATAATTGCACATATATTTCGTATGGCTGGTTTATATACATGTATGTATTCAGAGAAAATCTCTCCTTCTTTTTCAACATTATCTTTGTTATCGGACAGCAATAAATGCGTTATGTTCTTGAGGATTAACTAAAATTGATTTGAGGAAATCAGACCAAATTGGTCATCTTTTAAGGTGAGATCTAATTTTATCTTTGGAGAGTTGGTTAAATTTTCCAAGAAGAAAAATTCCTTTTAAGGAAAACACGATTAAGATTTTCAACTTTTTAAGAATTAAATCGAGAGTTTTTAAGCAACAGGGACAAAATATAAGATGTTTGTGAAGGGGTATGGGGCACAAAGTTTTTAGCCTTGGCGGCGGCGCCAGGGCCACCCCTTGGATTCGTCCCTGTAGACTACTTTCAAAATATAAGCTATGGTATTATTTGTGTAAATCATGGCACAAATTCTTATTTCATAGATAGTAGCAAACAAAAACTCGTTCCGAGTTGTAAGAGGGTGCTCAGTACCTCCTCTTTATGTGCTGAATAACCTCGGTATATTGATACAAACAAAGCAAGTAAGATAAATATATTATACACATTGAAAAAAAAAATTGTAATTGGTAATTAGAACACAGTAATTTAGCTGAAGGAAGCCTTGAGAAACATTTGCTGATGAAACCCTAGCGAAGCCTGAAGACCTGCAGAATATTCAACCTACTACATGCGTCCCTAATGCTGAATAAAATTAAAAAAAAAAAAAAAACATCCATACCTAAACTGCCTCTTCCTTGTTTGGTTATTTTCCTTCTTAAATGCCGTTCACTGTAATTTTGCACATGCATGCAAACGGTTGACAGGCTTGTGTTGACTTTATTTCAGGGTCAATGGAGCTTATATTATTGCATGCTATGTTGATCCCCTTGAGGATACCCTCCACCAACGTTTCTTACCCTGCCTCCGACACCAAGAAAATCCAAGGTCAGCTTATCTGACCCTGCAAGACTTTGATGTAAATTTTCTTCGCCTACTTTGCTAAAATTTGAGCTATTAAACCCCGTGTAGCTATTATCCTGTTCATTTCCAAAAATTGATGAGCTCCCATTGGCAAGAGAATTCATCAATCCTTGAAATTGGCTTTCACTTTCCATCTGTGTTTCTAAGCTTTCACCTACAGTTGGATTGCCGAAACTGCTGCCAAAGTTGGTGGAAACATGTGGCCTAACAGATTTAGCACCGGTTGTTGAAGAACTCCCCAAGCCTTTCAGTAAACTAGTTGGACTGTTGCTGCTCGTAGTTGAACCCATTTGAGCGGCTTTTTGAAGCAATGCAGTAGCAGACATATATGGGCTGATATTTTGCATTGAAGTGTTGAAAAGGGAGGACATAGTACCCGATCCGACATGATCACCACCCATGTTACTGGAGAATAGTGTTGTCCCTTGGTCAGCACCATTAACATTGTTGAACAGGTTGGCATTTAAGAAGCCGGAATTCACTAAGCTGGTGCTTCCAGTGTTGGCATTTTCATTGCTACTTACACGGCTAGCGTTGCTATTATTTGGAAAGAAGCCAAGGTTAAAGAGATTGGAAGCTGAGGAGTTGTTAGTGTTGCTTTGAAGATCGGGAAGTTGCATTAGCCCTTGTAAGGATTTGTTTGGAAATGGTCCTTGATTTGCATCTCCCATGAAGAAACCAGATGAATGCATCATCGGAATTGAAGAAGGATTAGGAGGAATTAGGTGCTCGAATTTAGCTGCCCCAGTATTGCCCAGCCGTAACATGTTATTACCAGATGGGTGATGAACTTGTAACTGGGAAATTTGGGAACCCACTTGAGATAGGCCTAAGCTCATGTGGTTATTTCCATATAGATTAGTTCCTATAGTATTTAAGCTGGAAGGATGCCTTGCACTTTCCTGAGCTAGTGCGTCACAAAAAGCTCTGTGGGTGATAAAACTATCACGCCTGCAACAGTAATTATAATGAAAACAAAGTCATTAGACCATGCACCTCTCAGTTATCAATGAAAGAATGCACATCTATAATGATGATTTATTATTGACGAGGCATTTCTAAGAAGCTAAAAAAGAATAGATTCAAGAACTGCTTGAACGAAAAAAGAAAAATATATTATAGTCAATTTCTTATCATCCAATCTTTGAATTAAAGGGGCGCATCTGTGCATATTATCAGAAAGTCATTTTCTTCGTTTTTCTGAAATGAATTAATGGCAGTAGATGGAGTAGGCATGTGAAATCATGCATGTAAACTTCAAAAGGAAAATAAGTAAAACCGAAAAGGAGAATATATAGCAATGTCTAGAAAATAGCTAGTGTTTTTCTATGGTCATGCAAATTAAATAAATAAATTCGACTCATCTTGATACCTTAAGAACGAAGAAGACATAACATGGATTTACTTGTATTCTACGTGACCAAATACGTGACCACCAACTCTTATAGTCTGGTCTTCGACAAGGAAATTTTTTTTATTTTTTGCGCTGTCACCTCCCCCCCTTTCCACGAATAAGTCAAGAGTTGAAGCCGTAAAGAACAGGAAGAAAACCTTAATTTCATCCTTTAGACAGAGAGAGAAGAAAATAAAAACTTGTGTTGGATATCACATGAATTTTTCTATATTTTTTATTTTTTGGGATATCGCATGAATTTTCGTTTAGGAGAATTAATAAGAACAATGAGCTTTTAATTCTAAAGTTGAGAGAAAATGTGGGGGCAAAGAATTTGAAATATGAATCAGGAAAAAGGATAAATCAATCCAAGTCTGAAATGCTAATTTAGGCAGCGGCTCCTCAATAAATGAACGAAAGAATTACTTGCTATTTCGATGAAAAACCAGAAACTCATAAGCCTATTGCAGAAACTTAGCTTCAATTGATGCAAAATCCATGAAGACTCCCCTTTTCCATTGAAGGGATATTTTCCATTTCCACGAAAGTTATCAATAAATGACACATTCTCAGGAAATCTGTGATAAAAAAAAAAAAAAGGACTGCAACTGCAACTGCAATGCTTTCAAACGACAGTAAAAACCACCCCCTCGATAAAAGAAAAGAAAAGAAGAATTGAAAGTTTATTTACTTAATTACCGCTATTATTCTGTGAAGAAAGAGGGAAGCATCTCAACCCCACAACCCTAGCGTTTTCATGGGAAGAACTACCTGGAAGAACGGAGCCAACCCCAGAAGAGAACAAACTCAATAACATATACATCCATCCGACTCACACGAGAACAAACCCGGCGGCCAGTAACAATATACTACCTGACACTCTCTACAACAACACGTGAATCGAGAAATAAGTTAAAGGACTGGCGGTGTTACCAATGAAGAAATATTTGTCACTTTTTATTTTTTTCTTCTGTTTTTTCCCTTAAATTTGTTATCATCATGTCTTTGGAGACCTTCACATAGCATGCCAGTACACAGATTGTTCACATGCAACCAGTCCTTCTGCCTAGTGTGTGTATGAGAGAGAGTTAGGGTGGTCGAAGGATCCAATCTACGAGTAATCCAAAAGAGGATAAGAAGAGTACTATAGCTTTTCATCTTTTTCTTCTTCTTTTTTCACTCGCCCATCTTCTTAAACTCTCAGTCTTTCGAACTTTTTTATCATCATACTTTTGTCTATAGCTACAATGAATGAGTATCAAGGACGACTATCATTAAGGTTGTATGATTAATAATGGGGAAAAAATTTATTACTTACCTTGAGAAAAGAGTACCACAGTCACATCTGTATTCTCTAGTACCGCATGTCTTAGAATGGGCTTTCCAATCAGATTGAACAGCATATCTTTTTGAGCACTTCTCACACTTCCATTTCTTCTCACCGTGTTTCCTTGAGTAGTGTTTTTTGATTCCAGTAAGGTCACCAAGAGCTCTAGAAGGGTCATGGTGGACGCATGTGGGCTCGGGACACAAATAAACCTTCCTCCTCACTTCTTTTGTAGTCTTCTGCTTTAGCTTCCAAGGTAGGTTGTGTCCTCTTCTGTGGAGCTGTAGGTTTTGCTCCCTTTGGAACCCTTTGTTGCATACCTCACATATGAACCTGTTTGTTGCCATTAGGGTCTTGGGAGATAGTGCTATCACCTCTGCATCTGGATCTGTAATGAGAAATTAATGCCACAAATAATATTTACTATTAGAAAAGGAACTAGCTAGTAATTTATAGTAAGGAATACATCATGTCTGAGAAGAAGAAATTAAAAAAATAAAAGCTTGTCAATGGTTCAAGTGTTGCTCAAGAGTTAGTCATAATTTGCATTAAGTATTCATGAAAGTTAACAAAACCCATGTAAAAAATATTTCTGTTGTCCCTTAAGAAGTAGAGATAGGGTTTGATTGATGATTGATAGGATTAGGGAATAGTAACATATACTCATTTGATACATGAGTTGACATGTATAAGATACAAAAAGATACTTGCTTGGTGTTCCAGGTTGATTCCTCCTCTTCTTTGGAGGTTCTGTGGTTGGAACAGTAGAGGAAGTGGTTGTTGAAGAACGTTGCTGTATCATCTGGTTTTCATTTTCTTCCCTTGCCCGGCCGAAGAAAGTAGCAGATGATGAAGCGGCGGCCATCTTCAAGATTTCTTTATGCAGTACAGCTTGTTTCTCTCTCTTCAAAGCAAACAAATCTAGGATTGACAAAAAAGGATCAGCACATATTCGAGGGCTATGCTATTTGGATAGCAAATCCACCGAGGGATTGAAAACCTCAAGTTCTTGTAAGAAGTAAGCAAAGAATATTTATTCAAAAGGGAAAAAAAATCTTGGTCTTGGATTTGTTACCTCCTTTGTAGCCCTTTAGATACAACCCAGAAAGAACCAAGAGGAAAGATTAAGTTAAAACCCGCAAAGAACCAAGAGAAAAGTATAAAAGGGGACAGCTACGATCCGGAGATGAAGAGAAGAAAACAAGCAATCTTTATACCTATTTTGCTTCTACTCTTTGTGAATTCTTGTTGTCTATCAATATATATATAAAAACTTGATACTATCACTCAGTCTCATAAGTGTTCCTCCATCTTTTAATGCCATGTATGTGGACAACACATACATGTCTACCTTACACATTCATTCTCTTTGGTGTACGTTATTTTTTTCCTTCTTTTTTTTTTTCAATTTCGAGAGAAAAAAAAAGTTTTTTTTTTTTTTTTTGCATATTCTTGTGTTTATTTTTGTTTGTGAAACGACCACTCTATTCAAGACTTTATTCTATTATATAAAGGTTAAATAAAATTAATTGATGTCTTTTGCATTTTGCAGTACTAGAGATGGGGTTTTTTTTTTTTACCAGAGCTGGCTATTTTTACTGTATCAAATAATCATTCAACTGAAAATTCTAAGTTATTGAGTAAGGGTTAAGATAGAATTTTACATCTTTTAAAACATGTATGGCTGTATATACAGAAATAGAGAGAGAGGAAAACTTGCGAGTTAATTCAAGAGGAGGAGTAATGGTGTCATGGTTTGCACAGTTCTCACACACAGCCTAGGCTAATGTGTCGTATGCGGCGTTGGTTGGGACAACGGGCCCCGTTGGCCATACCATCTCTCCTTCTCTTATTTCGTATCTTGTTTGGTGCGTCGAAACAATCCTCCCTTTCGTCACTCGCATTCCTTTTCGTGGCCTCCCTCTTCTGCCTGTTTATTAATATCGCATGGACTGATCACAAGATATGTTGACGTTTTCCTTTTATATATATATATATTACTCTCATACGTTATTTTAAACGCAACAAAACACAATTTTAAATATAAAAATAAACAACATTTTATAATACTCTCTAACATTATTTATAACTAAAGAATATTTTATTTATTTAAAAAAAATATTTCAAACGAATAGATTTATATAATATTTCATCTAAATAAAAATCTTTTAGATTTAAAATTTTCTATAAATACATCATTATCTTGTTCATAGTCTTATTAATTTAATTAAAAAAATTGATGGTGAAGATTCAAACTTTTATTTTTTCATTAAAGCTCTGAAATATTTTTAAAATATAAGATATAGAGTCGAGAAGTTTTATATTGTTTTCTAAAAAAGCGAGCTTATATAATCAATTCCATGTTTTTTGAGCTCAGGAATTTAAACCCTGTATACTTAACATACTGTGTTCAGATTTTTTATACTTTTGGTCTTTTAATTTAATGAATAAGATGGAATTTATTGTTTGGTGGAATAAAAAATATGTAAATGTGCGCTAGAATTCAAGTTTGAAGAGTATTTTATAATTTGGATTATTCTTTTCCCCCACCCTGCATTGCTTCAATGGATGAAACTCACATGGTTTCACGTTCTCAGAAACCGCAGTACATGAGGTAAGTATTTGATATCTTCTTAATTACGCACGACATATACATATACCTTTGTAAGTACTCGTTCATAATTCGTGATTAATAATTGCCATAATGCCTATAATAATATATATGGGCGGGAATATATCTTTTTTTTAATAAGCTTAATTACCTATAGTAACGGATATATATATATATATATATATCGTGATTTTGATTTGCAAGGTTGAATATTACATGTTGATATTTTACTTCACGACAAGGTACTCTGCAATCGGTTATTTATTAACGTGAAAGTTTTCAGTGGTGGGAGGATGGTATCCCTCAACTTCACGTCCTGAAACACGGTAAGAAATAGTCAAGGCACTGTTGTGTAGCCTATTATATGCTTTTGCTCAAGTAGCTGGAAGCTTATTTATGGCTCCAATTTATATGCGTTACCATTTATATAATCATAGTGAGCTTGCATTAATTTGATAAATAGCTTATTCTAATTACCCTCTCCAAGACTTTATATTTTTTAGGAAAGATGTATAGAAAGACACAGTACAGGGAGGAGAAAAGGTCGGCAATGTACATTGACTCTGCATGATTTTTAGACATAGTAATTAAGGCTTGGCTGTAAACCGAATAAAAAAGCGAATGAGGACACATAAATGAGCTAGCTTGGGATAAGTAACTGGAAAATTAGCTAAGTTGGACGCTGGTTGGGTGGGTTTTATTTGAAGAAACTTGTTAAAAACTCGCATTGGATTGGATGCGATTACACTAGTTTTTTTTGAAATTTTAAATATTTTCTTGTTTTAAATTTTATTTTTATGTTTTTAAATCGTTTTAATGTATTGATATCAAATATAAATTTAAAAAAACAAAAAAAACCATTACTTTGATTTATTTTCAAACAAAAATCAATTTAAAAAATAACATCTACCTCAATTATGTCATGCTCTCACATAGTCACTAATACTCTCTCATTCATGTTTCTCTTTTCTCTATAATTAATATATTGATAACGATTAAAGATAGAGAAATAAAGAATTATTTGGATGTGAAGTTTGATGTAAAAAATTAAAGTTTGGAAGCTCAGATTTTAACCTTCTTTCTTGAAAGGACCAATATAGTCAGGGAAATAACAATTATCCCTCCCAAAATTTAATTCATCTACAAAAGAAACCAAAAAAGGTTTAATTAGTACAAGGATAATTTTTAACTTTATTAATTATCTTTCTATCAAACATATCCTAAACAACTTATTCCTGTTGTTTTGGGCTGTTGTTGTTGTTGTTTCACTAGCAACATCTTTTTTTTTTCTTCCTCCTTTTTTGTTTAATTTTCTTTCTTAAATAATTCTAGACCTAAGAATTAGATTTGATATTTTTAATAGTACAAATAAGTATGAAAAACATCTAATATAAGATCTATGATTTATTCAACAATTCATAATGGCTATATAATTGAGACCATGCATCTCTAGGGTTGTTAAGACTTGTCAATAGGAAGAGGTTTGGCTAGCTACTATATAGAACTAGCAATGGGGCTTGCTAACAACGGTGACAAGACATATTTTTGGATTCGAAAGACCTGGCAAAAGTCTCATTGTATTCTTACCATAAAGGATGAAGCTTAAAGAAATCATTTATATGTCCGTGATATAGAAAGAATAATATATGTTTCCTGAAAGATCAATGGTTAGTAAAGGGTCAAATGAAAGTCGTTTTTATTTGACTTTAATCAATTCCATGCCTATATCTTTGTTTGAATATTATGAAAACTATAATGTCCATATAGTATTTTAAGATTTAAAAAAGAAATAATGTCTATGCTTTAATTAATACATTTGTGAGAACGATATATATCCAGTTTAATTATTTTCAAAATATAAAAAAAGATCTTGAAATTAAAATATTCTCTACCATCGTTTGTACTGTGTATATCTGTTTTAACTACTCGCAGCATTTTAATTTTCTGTTCTTGACTCTACAATCATGGTGGCATTAAGACCTTAGAACGCGCGGGTAGAAAACTAGTTATTTTATAAGAAGGAATTGGATGCTTATTGGCCTGTGGATAGCTGTGCGGAAAATAACTTTCGAGTCCTTGGAAATGTGTCTGAGAGGAGGACAGGAAGAGTGGGAGACAGGAGTTTTTTTTGTGAGAATGAAGCGGAGGACAGAAAAACCAATGTACAAGAATGCTTCAAAGAAACACTTTCCTTGAACGTTTGTTTCCTTGCGTTGTGATTTAAAAGCAGCTTTTGTTCACACCCAGCTACAAAGGAACCTTCATGCTGTAATGTTGCTTTTTACCTAGCACCAACGTTTGAAGTCTCATGTTTATTGTTTTTTGCTATTTCACTAGGAAAGAGACGCCATTGTTGGTTTGTGTAAAGCCAAACTCCTCTGGGCTTTCCTCTGTCAACCTCAGTACCTTAGTCACGCAATTCTCTTTAAGCCCTATTTTACTCAAAATTGTATGTTTTCAACTGTAAATGGGACCATGTGAATTCACATTTGTCTGGATTGAATAAAAGAGATATCCTCCTTCCAGAGACCATCTTTCAAATACCATTTCTAAAGAGAGGTTCACGGCTAAGTAGGCCCATCTCCAACAAGATTGAGGACCACAAGGAATATTTGATCCAACGATCGAGAAGGGGCCGGGTATTTTACAATTTACAAATTAATTATGATCTACTTGATTAGGACTGCCTAGTCATATCAAGTCAATTTGATTCTTGAGTAGCCACCACATCCAGCTATCTCGCAATGGCCTGTATTAATTAGTGGTTGCTTATTGTTTCCCTATCAAATCATCAAATATTTTTCTATAATGCCTTCGACATTGAATGCCATTCATAAATAATCTCTCTCTCTCTCTCCCGGATAGCTCAATAAGAAGGCCGGAACTTAAGCTATTTTGGACCATATATCTAAATTCTATAAATAGCCAAATATTAAATAATGATCGGAACAGGCAAGCAAGTGGGTAGAGTCAAGACCTCTGATATATATGTATATATATATAGTGCTTGGTTATGGTGTGCACTGCAGTTCTTGGGTTCAGAAGAGGCTGCATATTAGCCTAGACTACGATATATGAACCTGAAGATCTGGCTTTAATAAAAACACCTCGTGGATAAGCTAAATTAAGCACGTCATATATATACAGTTAAAAAAAGAGAGAAAAGAATCAAGCTTATCATATAAAAGCTACAGTTAGTAATCAATTACATGTGGCATGATGAAAGTAATAACTGTTTGCAACCAAAATAAAATGTGATACCCAATATATACTAGTTTGGGTGGTTTTTATTATTTCCTTTCTTTTTAATAACTTAATCCTTAAATTTTTAAATATATATAATACTAGTTTTCTATAGCTTAATTACGAATCAATACTCTTCTGTTGTCTAGACCGCTTGTATATTTAAAATTTTTATTTTTATTTTAATTATACAGCTTTAACATAACATGGACTTTGAGCTTATGACATACTTTTCCCATGCATGGCGGAGGCATACTCAAAGCATTGCACTCCAACAACATCCAATATTTTTCTAATCAAGGGGAAATGGGAACAGAGTATAGAAATAAGGACTTCTGTTTTGGGAAAGGTCGTTTTCCTCTTCTCTTTCGGCCATTCTTACGGGACACATTATTATTTCACAAGTACGTATATATATTGACAAGTATAGCGTCGCTATCATCTTCCCTGCCTGCTAAAGTTGGAAGAGCAGTGCCGGCCATTTATACAAAAGTAAGTTCACTGTACAAACACAGACATGATATCTCAATGATTAACATCTACACACACCGCGCCCGCCCGCCCGCCCGCCCGCCCATTCTCTTTGAGAAAACTCACGCCTACAAATTTTCTTACAGTGGTGTCCGAACCAGTTTTATAAAACCCGAGTACTTGGCCGATGCGTCAACTTTATCGTTCTAAAATCTAATTTGAACAAGGTTTTATGTTGAATTAAATTAGGGAGTTATCATGTGATTTGATGAGAAATTTAATTTATTTTTTAAAAAT
>Ga0325414_1008141_pt1 | contig 11109 bp, 4 predicted proteins | sample PopdelMetagenome_8_FD_206183 | JGI IMG/M metagenome (GOLD analysis project Ga0325414, IMG submission 206183) | Populus deltoides microbial communities from Bellville, Georgia, United States - Leaf-PdKOR-R3 | ecosystem: Host-associated > Plants > Phyllosphere > Phylloplane/Leaf | place: USA...
GTGATTCTCTAAATATCTTAATTAAAACTTTCTATATACTATAAGTTGACCACAACTTTTTAATTTTGTTTTAATCTCTATTTCTTTGTCTTGTTTTTTTTTCTTATTATTTCACTCACTAACTTTCAAATTGATTTTTCAAAATTAATGAAATGAACATAAATTGACTGGATTGTAAAGAAAAGATATTTTTTGGGGAAAAAAATTATGTTTTTGAAAATATATTTAAAAAATAAAGATAAAAAATGGGTTACAAACAACTTTTAACACATGCTACAACATATTGTAAAACGCATTGCACAATACAATAATACGAATTAGGCATGATAATTGCCTCGGAGGCAATGAATAACTTAATTTGTTGTATGGTTTGGTCGTAGTAGAGTTCCTCTGATGGAGTTCTGATCCAACTAGTCTAGTCTTCATGAATGAATGTTCCATTGAACAAAACATTCTTATAACAACTAGAATAAGATCGACGTCATTCATGGGAAAGTTAACTAAATGTAGCATTAATTTTTTTAATTTATTCATTTATTGTGCTCCTTTGTTTTTCCTAAACTGGATATGGAGGAATACTTTGTTCATGTTTGAAGAAATTATCTGGATCAATTGCAGCCTTCACCTTTGTCAGCCTTTGGAAGTTGTTCTTGAAATACTTATGCCCATAAACTTCAGCATTCTTAAAGTCTGTCTGGTTGCTTGGATTACTACCAATGTCAAGATCTCTATAATTCATAAATACCTCCCTAGGGTTCTTGGTCACATATGTTTCCATACCAGCATACACATCTCTTAACCAGTTAATTTGGTTGTCAATATTAGCCTCATCTGCCCATGATGTGGAATATTGAATCTTGAAAAGGTAACCAGATCTGTGTGGAAATGCAGTTTCAGTTTCAGAAATCTCATTCATTTTTCCACCATAAGGATTCCATTCCATCCTCATGTTCCAATCTCTAAGCAGCAGCATCTTCCAAATAGATTCTAACCCTTCCTTTGGAATCACATTCTTCACATAATCAGACTTGGTTTTGTAAGAAGTTGTCACTGGTTTTGAAGGCCTGTTGAGCAAAACATCAATGGATGTTCCATTAGGAAAATCTGCCCAAAAAATTGTGGATTCAATCCAACTTAATTCCTTACACTCGTTTTGCTTTAGCCCTAAAAGGGGAAAGCTCTCGTTTACCAATTGAAGAAGTCTATCCATTTGTCCAAGAAAGAAGCCGATAAAGGAGACTTTAACAGTCTTCTCATTGGGGCGGCTTGCATTCACAACTTGTGGCATTGCCCTTATGAAAAGGTCATTGTCTAGATTGTGAGCAACTTGTTGCCATTGATAAACAATATCAGTTGCACCTTGCTCCAATAACCTTTCTACATGGATCACAGTAACTATCTCAGGAACCGACACCAACTTGATCTTCCATGATAGAATGACTCCGAAACTTGCCCCGCCGCCTCCTCGAATAGCCCAGAATAGATCTTCTCCCATTGTTTCTCTATTCAGAATTGTGCCATTTGCATTCATTATTTGTGCATCAATGACATTGTCTATAGAAAGACCATATTTTCGCAACATATTCCCATATCCTCCTTGACTAACATGACCGCCTACGCCAATAGTAGGGCAAACCCCTGCTGGAAAAGCATGAACTTTGCTTTTGTTAGCAATGCTATAGTAAAGTTCACCAAGAGTTGCTCCTGCTTGGACCCAAGCTGTCTCGTTTTGAATATCAATGTCGATGGACCGAAGATTAAACATGTCGAGGAGGACAACCGGAGTGTTAGATCTATAGGAAAGGCCCTCGCAATCATGGCCACCACTCCGGATTCTAATTTGCAAACCATGAAACTTTGCACAAATAATAGTTGCTTGGACGTGGGATTCATGTCCGGCAGCTATTATAGCAAGGGGTTTCGGGGTTGTAGGTGTCAAAAACCTTCCGTTTTTTATATAGGCTTGTAGAACAGATTCAAATGAAGAACTTGCCGGCGTGAAGATGGCTTCAGAGATGGGGTCTGAGGGGTTAATATGGTTATGAAGGCATTGGAGAAAGTTGTCAAAAGCTGGATCAGAAGTTGCCAAAGAAACTGAAGACAAAAGGACTGAAAGTATTGTGAACGCTACTGAAATTGAAGCCATTTTGAGAATAAGTTTGTTTACAGATTTTTGATGTATTTATAGAAGAGAAGAGTGTAAGAAATCGGCCTTGAGCATTTTCTTTAAGGGCAAAAGTCGGTGTTCTCATGGTACCCGTAATTAGATATAATCTCATGCATTTATTAACTATCTTTTTTTGTTTGGATTTAGTTAAATTAATGGATATAAAATTTATAATGAATTAAATAAAATTTAACTAATATTCTTTTTTACAAAAATATGATTTAAATTAAGGAGTTTCTATATCTAGATCTCATCTTAAATCAACCTAGATACCATATAATTATATGTATAGAAAATGAAAATTGCTAACATGCAACTATAAAGATATCCAGATTAAATTTAGAATTGAGATTTCACAAAAAATAAAAATAAAATAAAGATCTAAAATACAGATTACGAAACTAATATAAGTTGATGGACTACTAACATTCTTTTACAACAATTTACTAGTAACCTTTTATTTTGATCTTTAACTTGATATACGTTTTCAATTAAATAATTTGAAAATAAAAATATTAGTCAACTAATTTGCTTAATTAAATTCAAGATGGATCAATAATAGGGTTTTTCTTGTGGAAAAGTCATAGAAATTTTGATATTTGGATTTTTGCTTAACTATAATTAATTGCTTTTTCTGATTTATGCCTTTGTACACGGGCCAGGCAATTATATTATTTTTCAAAGGCTAGTAATTTTTTATGCTGATCAATTAATTTCAATTGGAGTTATAAAAAATTAACTGGTATATATATGTACCGCTCTGTACGTGCTTAACATTACATTTTCAATTAATAAAGAGATTTAACAAAATCTGATCAGATCTTTCTTGCCAATTTAGTTTCCCTGAGGTAGCGAATTTACCAAAATCAATTATTTTATAAAATTTTATAAGATATAGAAGATTCCTCTTAGAATCCCTTTAGCATTTATTGCTTTGAATTATTAGTTAAAACATCTTTTCTTATATTACTAATAATATTTTGTTTAAATGAAGCTTACATTTTTATCCATTCTTTCCTTACACTTAAAACGAATTTTGGTTGGAGGGGGTAAATAGCGAGTATTATATCTCAATGATTGATCTTGATGGTTAGTTATATTATGTTGTTGAATAATTATGACTAGAAAAAGTCACAGAAAATAATGTGCTTGTATAAAAGGAGATGAGAAAGTTCTCTCTTGGAAAAAAAAAAATTCAAGAATTAGTGTGTTGTTTTTCTCTGCATCAATTGCTATGATTGAAAATCTTGATGGCGAGACTCAAGATGGGGTAGTCCATATAAAAAAATTGTGGTGAAATTCATGATGAGTGGCCTAGATAAGGGTGTTATGTTAGGAGTCCATTATGAGCTGCCTCACATAAAGAACTTAGAGACATATAATGGGGTGGAACACAATAAAAGAATGTTTGTGGTAAATAATGGTTAATGACTTAGGTTTGAATTTGAGAACGAGCTCTTTTCAATCTGGAAAGACTAATGTAGGACTTCTTTTAAAAAATAAATATTTTTCTTAGTTATTTTGATTTTGATTTTCTTATTTTTTATAATCTTGTATTATTGTGCTTTCATGGGAATAATTCTTATTTTATTTTTCATATTCAATTTTATTAAGGTTTTCTAGCTTTTTAATATAAAGGGTTGTAATAATCTTTTGATAAGTGAAAAAATAAATTAATAAAATAAATTAAGTATTTCAAAACCTGTTTTTAACATTTAAAGATTTTAATTATAACATTTGCGTTAAGGTGTGATCATATAATGTTGTATGAGCAACATTAATTGTGTTTTTAAATGAATCCTTTTCTCACAACTTTTTCTTCCTTATATATATTTTTCTCTCCTTTTGTTTTCTTTGAATCTACAAGATTTCTAGTCTTCATACATGTCATTCTAATAATATGACATGGGAAAAGGATAAAAAAAATGATGATAAAAAAATAATAATGATGAAAAAACAAGTAAAATGAAATAAATAAAGAATGAATTAAAATTTGGGTTAAGGGCAACATGATTGGAAGTTTTTGGGTTTAATTAAACTTTGGAGTTAATCTAATTAAGCTTGAAATTAATTTAATTAATCAAGTCAAGAGTTTAATTGAAGAATGGAAAAGTTTTGAGACTTAATTAAGCTTGAAATTAATTTAATTCATCCAATCAAGGGTTTAATTGGAGAATTGATAAGTTTTGAGAATTAATTGAGCTTGGAATTAATTTAATTAATCAAATCAGGGGCTTAATTGGAGAATTGATAAGTTTTAGACTTAATTGGACTTGGATTTAATTAAATTAATGAAATCAGGGACTTAATTGAATAAATAGCAAAGTTTGGGGTTAAGTGGGGTCTCAATTGCAGCAGATTAAAGTCCAAGGACTAACTTTTAAAAGCGCCGAAATGCAGGGGCAATTACAGTTTAAACCAGGGGCTTAATTATAAAATTTTCAGAACTTCACGGGCCAAAACATAGTTAAGGACGTGTTCATCTTCTTCTTCTTTAACCAGAGACCGTTTCCAGCAATTATGGGCAGTAATCATCCGCTCACCTCAGTTAAGGACGTTTTAATGTTGTCGTCCCTCTACATGCCATCCGTTACCACCGATCAGACTCTATAAAACAAAGGAACAATGAAGAAATTAGGGCGGGAAAAAACCCAGGGGAAAGAAAAGGAGGAGACAGGGGACGAGAAACCAAAAAGAAAAACTGAGGACCCGAAAAAGCCAGGCGGAGAGACTGAAAAAACTTGGGGAAAACTGAGAGAAGAGGAGACCCAGAACCGAGGAGAAGAAAAAGCCACGAAGGCCAGGGGAGACTAAAAAACAGGGAAAATAGAAACAGAGGAAGAACTGAAAAAATGGAGGAACATACCAAAAACCACAGAAAAATGTAGGACGGACAGTGACCATAAAAAGAAGAACCACCCGAGAGAACTGACTTCATCTTCATCTTCAGGAGCAGCAGACCAGGTAAGTAAACTTCTCTTTCCCCGCTTTTCATTTTAATTTACTGGCTACTGTTTACTTTGAATTTTAATTCACACATTCTAACTTATTTCCTCTATTCTGCTCATGCACACGTGAAATCACTTCATGCGTGCTTTCTTTGATTTTTGCCCAGCCGGGTCACTGGCTTGGGCCAGTGACCGGGCTGGGCTGGCTGGGTCTAGCCCAGCCCATATGGGCTGAGCTGGGCCCAGCCCATAAAAAATAAAAAATAAAACAGAAAAATAAAAAATGTGTATGCATGAATAAAAATAATGCAAATTTATTGGTTTATTCACTGACGCCAAAATCAGGAATAAAAATACCGGTTTAAATTTATATTATTTTTATTCGTTGTATTTTATTTTATTTAGCTAGAAAAATAAAAAAAAAATATGTGCATACGTAAAAATAAATTTATTTTTATTTATTTATTCACTGGCGCTAGAGTAGGGAATAAAAAATATTGATCTAATTTTTTTCTAGCTATGAATTTTTACCAACACTAGAGTTAGAATTATTCGAACTCGAATATTCACTGGTGTCAAACTCAGAAATATTGTAAACAAATTATCATAGCATAAACTAATAAACATTTAGCAATTTAAGGTAAAACCAGCATTGCAGTCTGTCTCAGGCAAAACATTTAAGGGGTGATAATATCTTTCATTTTACATAACCAATCCCGAGTCTTAGAATCTCTGATGACCAGTTAGGGTTCCTAATAACCGTAATAGTAGGTGACGACTCCTTAGACAAGATATTTTTTTTCTAAAAGAACAAGATGCCAGAAATCTGTTCTTTTTTCATAATTGAGAGATTATTTTTAGGACCGCCGCGATGTCGGGTTCGCATATCATTCTAATAATATGACATGGGAAATTAATTTTGACTAAAAGAATATAACATTGTCCTTAGCAAATATCACAAACAATTTCTTACAAGTATAAGCCCAGCCATGCATATCAAAAACTACAGCTCAAAGGCTACTCCAAGCGGAGGTGTTGGAGTTCATGTAGAGACCAAATCAGCTAGTAGGAGAGATAAGGAATTCAATTTTATCAAGTATTGAATGGATATAGTGGAAGTTTAGAAAAGCTCCCGAGTCAGTCCATGGACTGCTATGAAGCCGAATATTCCACGCGAACCTTATTTTATCAAGAATTTTATTTTTTTTGTGGTTTTAGGTTTGAATCTTGAGATTGCTAGTATTGATGGCTACTAAAGATTTACTTAATCATTAATTTTAGAGTTCATGAAAATTAATCAAGGTACTCTTAAACTAACCCGATATTCCACGCGAATAAAAATAAAGCATATGTAAGAAACTGCTTACTAAAGAAAAAAACAACAACAGCAATAAGAAGAAGAAAGAAACTGAACCTAATAAATTAATTAACCATCTATACTGTATCCAAAGTTTCAGACAGAATTTGTTAGATCCAAACATATTCAAGCAGTGGTCAAAAGTTAGGTTGACATTATTTGTCTTTGACCAAGAAATGTTGCTAAAAGGTCTAGCTTCGGCGATCCTTTTATAACCTTAATCCGTTAGCAACTCAAGTGACATTTAACGGTTGAGTTTTAATTAACATCACTACATGAGCATCCATGTACTATTTTATTAAAATATAGATATTTAGCACTCAAATAATCAATATTTATTTATTGAAAATCCAATTACCCTAGACCTCTCAATTGAAATATTTTGACGATTTGATTATGATTGATAGGATAAAATTAAAAAGAAAAAGAAAAGGAATTAGTTATCTAGTTTTATGATCAATTGAAATATTTTGGCTAGCTGATATAATTGATAGGATAAAATTAAAAGGAAGAAAAAGAAAATTAGTCACCTAATTTTATGACAATTCAGAAAATATAATTGATTTTTCAAATATACTAGATGAAAGATTGGTTATATGACAGAGAAGATGACAATCACTTACACTTACACATACCTAGTTAAGCTGTTTCACACTTGTTTTTAATTATAAAAGTACTATCATATATGCATACTTAGATAAATAATTATTAACCTAAAATCAATTATTTGAGATCTAATTAAATCTAACAACATGATGTAATTCTTATTTTTAGAATATATATATATTCAACATGATTAAATGAAAATGATATATATATATATAATTAAAAAAAATAACTTCCGTTAACATAACTCGTTTAAGAATTATACTATCATCGGGTTTACGTACTCTTGATTAAAAGAAAATAAAAAACAAAATTTGTTTATATGAAAATAATCCTACTCTTTTATTTGTGAAAATTTGTTGAAATCCAATATAAAACTTGCACCTCCATTCATCCATGCACGGGACTGAAAATTAATACACACAAAAAAAAAAAAATCGAACTAAGTCCATAGAAAAATCAAAGCATTACACCTTTTGTAACATGTTTTTTCAACCTGGAGTATTGATTACTAAAAAAATTATTTCTTGACAAGTTCACCCACGAGATTATATATCACGCAACTAGGTTAACCCCAACACTTCAAATAATATCACAATGCGCATAAAATAAATCATAACATATTCTAGTTTATTCATGATAAATAAAAGACCTTCTGGTTGTAAGAGGGCTGGATTTTTATGAGTCAAGTTGCAGATCTGGTTGCGGTGGAGAATGAGTGGTTGTTCGGTGGCTTGGAGATTTGTGATTGACAGTGGTGAAGGAGATAAGTGGAGAGCGATAGAGGTAGCCAGTAACGTCAAGGTTTTCTTTTTGGAAGTGGGAGACATGTTTTTTTTCTCTCTCTCTCTTTGTTTTTTTTTTTTTTTTTCTGTTTTTTCTTTTATCTCTTCTATGTTTTTATCTTTTTCCTCTGTTTTTTCTTGTGATTATTTTGGTCTCCTGATTTTTTTTTTATTTGTGTTCTTTAATTATAAAAGTGTTTTCAAAATATTTAAAGAAATTGTTTAAAATAATTTTTTTTCTATTTTCAGATGTTTTGATATGATGATATTAAAAATAATTTTTAAAAAAATATAAAAAATTATTTTAATACATTTTTAAATCAAAAACATTTTAAACAATCACCATTATCGCAATCCAAGATAATTTATTAATGGCTTTTTCTTTACATATATATTTACCCATCTTATTCATTATCCTTCTATCTTCTTGTCTTTTTTATCTCTTAATTGTTTTGGATAATCACTCATACTTTCAAGTTTATTTTAGTATCCTTTTCTTTATCTCATAATTGTTTTGGAGAGACATATATTTCTTCTTATTAAAGTTTGAAATTATTGCCAATAGAAATCCAAGGACAGAACCAGATTGTCAAGCTCCATCATGTTTTCCATTTATCTGAATTTTTTGTGATCGATGTGTAAAGTGGAGTCACATCAATGTTCCCTCTTCTCTTCGAAGCTATAACGCGGTTTAATTTTGTTTTTTAAAAAAAAAATTAATTTTTTTAATGTATTATTTTAAAAAATTAAAAAAATATTATTATTTTAAAATTTTTTAAGAAAAATATTTTTTTTAAACAATCCTTATTACAATGTCAAACACTAATAAAAATATACAAGTTGGTGGCTGTGTTTTTTTTATAATTTTCTGATATTAAAAATAAAAAAATTTAAAATAAATTATTTTAATATATTTGTATCTATTTTTTAAAAAAAAAACATCATACATACTAAACACAAATTTACACATTTTTTTTTATATTATTAATAACACTCCTAGAATATATTTTTTTTAACCCTTAGGATTCTAGCCAAAGGCTGTGTAAAAGTTAGAGAGTAAGGAATGACCTTTTGTTTTTTTCTGTCTAATTTCATAAATTTGATTTTTTTAGGTGAAATATCACTACCATGTTTAATTGAAGGTGAAGGCTTCTTTTGTGAGTTTTTCTCTCTCGCAGGACTAAAACAGTAAAAATACATATCTCTCATAATTAAAAAAATAATTATCAAACTAACACAATTTAATTAATTTTTTTTTAATGTTTGGCATGTGTAACACATGTGCTCATAAGTTAATTTTTTTTTTTTTTATATTGGGCATGTATAACGTGCCATAAAAAATACTATGTTAATTTGGAATTTTCTTTTACCTATCTATGTTAATCTGGAAAACATTTTGTTTCCACTGTAATAATTTGGGTAAAAAACTCCTTTATCCCAATGAGAAAAATTGGAGTCCTGTATTGAAATATAAATGTTTTTTTTAAGAAATTATTACATAGATTAAATATATCAAATTATAAGTATTTAATTTTCCAAATTTAAACTTATAAGGCCCGTTTGTTTGCTAGAAAGTAGTTTTCTTTTGGAAAGTGAATTATTTTTTGATGTTTGGCAGTGTAATGGAAAATAAGTTGGGAAATACTTTCCAATGTTTGGTTATATCGTGAAAAATGAGCTGGAAAATAACTTATTAATGTTTTATTTTTTTCAAGTTTATTAAAATAATGAGGAACAAATCTTACAAATTAAAAGTTGAATGAGAATGAAATTGAAAAAAAAATATGATTTCATAAATTATCTCAAATAAAATAAATAATAATCAAAATAATATAGATCAAATCTAAAAAATAAAAAATTGAAAGATGAAGAAATTAAAATAATAATAATTATCATTTCATAAATTATTTCAAATAGAATAAGTAACAATCACGAGAATGAGGATCAAATTTGATAGATAAAAAATTTCAATTAAAAAATAATAAGGGAAAAATAAATAACAAATATAAAAATGAGGACCAAAGTTAATATAAAAATTAAATTTTAAAGAATAAAATTGAAAAAAAATATTCAAAACAAAATATATATAGCAATTAAAAGTTTGAGAATCAAATTTGATATAATCAATAAATAATATAGCATTTCTAAATTTTTCACAACTTTTGAAAAGTGTTTTCCATCCAAAATAAAAAAAAAAACACTTTCCTGAAAACCAAGGCAAAATTGTTTTTTACTAGAAAATGTTTTTTTATTGACCGAAAACTATTTTTCATTGATAAATTTTTTTAATAACAAATAAATATAAAAAAAATAAAAAAATAATTTCCCACGAAAAAAACATATACTAAAAAAGAAAGACTTTATCATCAATCGATATGATACAAGCATGTAGTGATCAACTCTCTATCTAATCTGTTAAAAAACATGAAGTTTGAAATTATTGCCAATAGAAATCCAAGGACAGAACCTCACTGTCACGTTTTCCATTTATCTGAAGTCACATCAATGTTCCCTCTTCTCTTCGAAGCTATTTGATAACGCGGTGTCCCAGGCCCAGCCCTTTTTTTTTTTTTTAATATATATATGTTTTTTTAATTTTAGATTATTTTAATCAATTAATATTTAAAATATTTTTTAAATATTTTTTAAAAATATTATTTTAATATATTATTAAATAAAAATTATTTTAAAAAATAACTATTATCACAATATTAAACACTATTAAAATATACAAGTTAATGGTTGTTTTACATTGCAGTTGAAATTGAACTTGACTTAAAAATATTAAATTAATTTTTTTAGTATTTTTTCATGGTTTTTATTTGCTAATATATTCAATTACATAAAATAAGATATTTACTTGACTATATTCACCAAATTTATTTATTTAAATCAATAAAAGATATATTTACATCATAAAAAACTTATGATGTAAAAGATAAACACAAATAAAAGTGATTGAATAAAATTACCTTTTTAAAAAAATACTACACAAGGCCAAACACATAAGAAATATTATTTTTTTTTTTGCTAGCTAATTTCTTTATTTAGTCCCTCAATGTTTTTTATCTAGTTAACTTTAGTTCTATTATTATAATCATTTCATTTTTTTTTGTTTTTGCAAGAAAAAAATTGATGTTAATATTTATTTTCAAATGAGAATGCTGAAAAAAAGAGTTATTTTTTGCCCAACTTAAATAGAAATAATTTTATTTGATGAAAAAATCATAATAATGAAACTAATAT
>Ga0325414_1008145_pt1 | contig 11104 bp, 2 predicted proteins | sample PopdelMetagenome_8_FD_206183 | JGI IMG/M metagenome (GOLD analysis project Ga0325414, IMG submission 206183) | Populus deltoides microbial communities from Bellville, Georgia, United States - Leaf-PdKOR-R3 | ecosystem: Host-associated > Plants > Phyllosphere > Phylloplane/Leaf | place: USA...
AAAAAAAAAATCCGACTTCTTTCAGATTTTGAAGCTCAAAAACTCTCCCAAAAAGGTGGAAAGGGAGTTGTTCGCAAGTCCTTGTGGCATTTTTCAACAAAGAAATGAGTGATGCAAGGCGTGAATGGAGCATCTCCAATCTAGAGTTTTACGCAATGATAAGTCCTTTCTGACATCTCATCAGATACAGTAAATGTTGGGAAACTAAAAGGAAAAAAAAAAAAGGCAATGTCGTATAAAAAAAACCACCCATTCAGTCTCCAACAATCATTCCAATTTACTATATAAAAATAATTATTCCAACGTATTTACATATATGTAGTTCTCCAATACTGTCAAAGATCGAGTATTCAAGTTGTCGTCCCATGTTAAGCAAAATATATTATTCATCTTCGCAAAACAATAAACAAAATATTTTTAAAATATTATCAAATAAGAACATTAATTTGGTTCATCTTCCTCTATCCGGGAAAAATATTTAACCAAGAGGTAGTTTTATATGGTTGCCTTCGAGTGAATTTACTGAATAAAGCATATCAAGGAGATGATTCTTAGTTGATGGGTTTTATAGGATTTCTAAATTCAAAGTCTCAGGTAAACTTTATGATTCATAAATGAGATTTAGGGTAAAGGGTAACCTTAGAACCTCTCAAAAAAAAAAAAAAAACAGAAATAAATAAATAATACTTAAGAAACATTATCGTTTTCTCAATGTTTCTCGCGAAAATATTTCCTTTTTATGTCGAAAGATGAAAAGAAAACACATATCCATACTATCATTATTCAATTTGACTTAGGCATGCAAGCATTGTCAAGGGATCTTCATCCAATTTTCATGGGAATTGCAGCTAAATTAGTTTAGTTTATCTGATCATTGGAATATTGAAAAACCACATGTAACTCTGCCGACTTCTCAACGTGTTTCGATGGAAATGGCAAAAACCTCCAAAAGTCACCCTCTCTTTTTTTATTTTATTTTTTTTGTCATAAAATTAATCACAAAGTAGGTACCACATCGTTTCACCTACAGTTTGATGTAATTATGTACTAGCTTCAAATTCATAGTCTTGCGATGTGGCATCATGTCTTGACGAGGTGCGTGTCCCCTTCTTTCCTTGTACATGTCACAGAGAGAAAAGAAAAAAAAGTCTTTCCCTTCCTCTCTGATCTCCTAATGTGTGGGGGATTAAGCATTTTGTTCAAAGTAGTACTAATTAATCAGCTTAGCTGTCTAGTGGCTAGCTGAAGAACCTACACCTGATACTCGATAATGTAGGGATTTTACGATTTGCAGCTAGCATGCATTTTGGATGCTAGGGAGTTTGATGGGCTACATCTACATGTGAGGAAATTGGACAGAGACTTGTTCAATTCAATAATTGATAGTTCGGTTTGCAGCTCAAAACTTAAGCTTTCTAGTAGCTAGTGTATTAATTCTAAACTATGATTTTAAAATAGTTAATATAGAACTATTTTCAAGGTTTTTGTTTTACTTTTTAAAATTTTTAATTAATATGATTTGTGTGCTTAATATTGCAGTTTTCATAACTAAATGATTATAAGTTTTAGATGTGTTCCAGAATTAATATAAAATTACTAATAATATCTCAGTTTAAGTACTTGATTGGAATTTGTTTTTTTTTTTTTTTAATTTTATTTATGCCATATTGAAGTTGAATATAAATTGATGTAATATGCAGGGATTTAAAAAAATCTAGATTAGACTATTTGGCCATATTATTTAAATGGTGGGTAAGATTACATATTAATTTTGAGGAAAATTATAATCTTAATATTTTGTTAAGAGTATAACAATCTTATTAATAATTATTACAAACTAAAAAACTAGAGTTGTACTTCGCTAGTGAATACCCGAGTGAAATTCAATTCAACACTGTTAATTTTGGATATGAATAAGAGATAAAAATCTCTAATTTCCCACAAGCAGAAGAGAATAAACATTCCCTTGTGCTCGTCTTCTGCACCCAACCGGCTTCTTCTTTCAATTTCAATGTCCAGCAGATCAAAAAGTTGCTGAAATTCGTGAAAGTGCATGGTGCCTACTTTCAATTAGATTGGCTCATCATTCTTTCCAAGGTATAATGACCAACAACTATTTTAAAATAGCAGATTCATGTTGTACTCCTCCCACCACTGAGAATCATTTAATTTCTTGGATCTAAAGATGACCTGAGATGGGACTTTCCAAAGCCGCCATCATCATACAATGCCTCTTTCTTTTGAAGCATGCCTTATACTTGAAAGAGATTGTTTCCTCTTCAAAACTTCTTAATTTGTAAAATATTGCATTCAGTACGGCTTTTAATTTCAAATCTGAATTGCACATCTAATTATATACATGTCACATTTTACCATGCGATGCTAAATCTACTTTTAGATATGATGTTTCTTTATAATTTATAATGTTTTTTTTTTTATTATTTTAAGAGTTGACAGGCCTACCCTCCCGACATGTAACTCGACAATTATATTAGGATGATCACTCAATCAGATTTAAAAATTATAATTTGAACTATAAAACTTTTATTAAATTGGTTTATTTATGTTAAAAAAAAGAACATTTTAACACAAAATTTGAAGTTTTTAGATGAAGTTTAATGAATTTATATTACTTTCTGAAATTTTGTCACCTTGCTTTATTGAATTTGAATTGGATAGAAAAATAACTTATGACAAATGATTTATTCTCAACTTTATTTATATCCGTTCTCACTGGATGTTGAAAAACACTTATACCCTCCAAATTAAAATGATTTTTAAACACCTGACCACATTTTAAGGACTACCATCTATATTTTGGCCCGTGAACCATGATGTCACAAATCCCATGTCACAACAGAGAGGAGGCATGTTTGTTTGCCTGGACCTGGCCCCTAGATGTATCACTTGAACTATCATTTGTCAATTTGTCATACCCTTAAAAGATACCCCACGACACCAGCAAGCCTTGACAGTTCATAGAAAAAAATTGTTTGTTGTAAGTGAAAATTACCATGGTTTTTTTTTTTTTCCTTATGAAATGAGAGGTTGGAATCCGAAATCTTTACAAAACATGGGCATCATCCAAAATCGACCAGGCAAAACCTCCATGCTAGCTATCTCTGGTTGTTCAAAAGGAAAAGAAAATGCCAAGAGCCTTCCAAATCGACTAGGCAAAACCTGCTTGCAAGCCAGCTCAAGATACGTGAGATGCATGCAAGAGGTAATATTAGCTCAGCAAGTTTCAATCACTTGTAATTATTTCTTTCTCTTCTGTTCAGCATTTATTCTGCTGATTTTGACGTTTGATTGATTCTTCTCTATCATCTTATTTTACTGATTAAACTTCATCATTGTGTTTCTAAACACCAATATGAAAACAAGAGATTTAAGGTTGTTTATTTCTTCTCTGTAATGATTACTATTCCTAGAAACGTTTTTGCTTTATAGGGTTTGCTCGAGTGTTCATTATAGTTTGTAAACTTCAATGCAGACAAATATACATAGCTGTCAAGAGATTGTGAGACTTGTCTCTGTGGGGTGTCTTGGATATATATGTATATTGAATATAACAAGTGCCATCAATCAATAAAATTAAGAGACTGTTTATGGAAACCCTAATCACTTTAAGAACATGGAAAATCACCGTTTTTGTTTACCCTGATCAGAGTTTTGTCTGTGCCCATGGAAAATCTGAAACCGACCCGTCTCGTCAAGTGATCAATATTTCTTCTTTGTTTTTTTACATTTTAAATTAATTATCATTACATGTATACATTCATGTGATCCTACATAATATTCGTAAGTACTGGAATACAAGTCTTGGACAAATGTCATATATAAAATTAGAAATCTACCATAATTAAAAACTGCTAAAGCATAAAAAAATTAACCAAAATTCGTAAATCTTTTGAAAGTCACATTTAGCCATATGGGTTTTGATAATTACAACTCATTTCTTGATTGTTGGCATTTCTAGCCGTGATAAAGGGATGCTGCTACTGCTGATAGGAGGCTAGGCATGAGCAAAGGAGCACGAGCTTGATCATCAACAGTTGCTTGGCCTTTATTCATTCGTGGAAGATTCAACCAATCATCTCTTTTAAAAACATCTATTCTTTAAAATAAATCTTTTAGAATAAAACATAGGCTAATAATATAATTAAAGTAGAAAAGATGTAGAAACCTAACAACACAATGGAAAAATAAAAGACTTACGACAAGCATCGATTCATCATGAGGGAAAAAAAATAAATTACCTATTGTTTCCTCGCAATTCATCATGAATTTCTAGTTTTCAACTTCTCACAATATTGAGTCACTTTTGTGAATCTCAAGTTTCAACAATTCTATAAAATAAAAAAGGTCATATCAATATCCACTTCATCTATAGTTTTGCTTACTTTTAATAAAGAACAACATTAAATTCAAACCCCAGAGAAAAACATAATTAAAAAAAGAACATAACGTAGCAAACATTCCATGTGTCGCACCTTGGTGTATATCATGAACAACTAAATGTGCTCAACATATCAAGGAAAATTAGGAGTCGCCACCCAATTAATTTAAGAAACTAGAGATTTTAAAATATACATTGGTTCTAGAGACTCAGATAAAGGGTTAATTATGTTTAAGAAAAAAATAACATCACCCTTATAGCATCCTTTGTTACAAAAGACCACCTTTACTATGTGTTTATTTTCTCAAATTTATCTTTTTTATTGACCTTAATTATTCAACTTGTTTTTAGCATTATACTTTTATTATTTTGAGAAAAACTTGGTGTTGGTCTTTAGACACGTCAGAAAATGACATCAGTTTCTCAAAATAAAAGACTCGTCTAAGATGTTGATGTTAAGTCTTAAAAAAGAATTTTCATCAAAATTGCTAAAAATGAAATATAACTCGTATTTAATTTTAAAAATTGGACATTGGTACATTTAAAAATGAGACTTATAAAAAATATGACATTTATCCATAAAAAGAAAGATTCCATTGAGATTTTATAAAAGGGGGTGTTTAATCCCTATAGATCATAGAATTGAGCTTTGAACCCATAAGAGTAGTGAAAATGGGCTTTGGCCTTTTTGTTCAAAAAATCATGTAAATTGAGAAATTTTATCATTGTTTATTTTATTTTTAAAAAGAAAACATTGGTTTTTTATTTTTATTTTTTTAGTATGTGGGCCCAATGGCCTAGTTTATTTTGGCCAAGCTTTCAATGGGCTTGATGAACTTGTTATCAAGTCCAAAAATACATGAAAAAACAATATTTTTTTTAAATAATGCTAAATCATTCAAAATGATTTTTTTATGCTAAACATGGTATTAAAAAAAAGGCTAAATTATGCAAAAGAGAGACATTTTTTATGCTTTTTTTTAAAAGCTTGTCCATGATGTAAATTAAAAAAAAAATTATTCTTTCTAGTGTTCTGTTTTTTATTTGTCCTAACACATGCAAATAAAATAAAATCATACGTCACACACATATATTTTCTTTTACTAATTAACATACACACCTTACAATTACCTGCAGTTATACAATCACTATCCAATAACAATCACAAATAGTACATTAAATCACACAAAATCCAAAATGAGCCTTCTAGAATGTTGGAATTGATTGAAACTGTTGAAATCCAAACAAAGAAGCTGTTGTAATTGCTAAAATAGTGGTAGTGCGTAAGTTCCACGTGCCATCGCCACAAGTGGTGCATGGAATCACACACCATTGTTCATGGAAGACCGACGCCTAATGGATTTGAAATGCCATTACCTTTTATTTCTTATTTGGTTGGTGGTGTTGTTTCCTATTACTTGTAAACAAAAGAAAATTCAAAACACATATAATCAGTTTATTTTCTTATTTTTTTCAAAGATCTACTTTTATGTTCAATTAGGTTGAAAGACGAGAGAGACGATCAGTCGGTGGTTGGTAGTGAGGCACCAATACTTCTCTATCCTTCTAGTCATTGGCATTGCGACTGGTGTTAGGTGAGATAATGGTTGAGATTTAGGTTAGAGAATATGGTGGTTATGTGTGGTTATTGGCTGGAAGAAATGGTAGAGATAGGCTATAAAGGGTGGCTCACCGCAAAGAGAGGTTTTGATAATTAGAGTGAGTAGTAGTGGGTGTTAGTGAATTGAAAGATGAAAGATAGTATGTTAGTACAATGGGGCTTTGTGGAAAGGTTTGGTTTCTTTTTTTGATCCTTGTGTTGGTTTTATGGTTTTTTTTTCAATGTTACAAGTTTTTGAAAGGCTGGTTGAGGAAGAAACATTTGTGGGTGTGTTTTAATGGGTTTTGTTTTGGTGTTTTTCACCATGAAAGAGGGTTAACAATTGAGTTACATAGAAAATAAAGGGTTGTTGGTGATGACGAGGGGCTGAATGATGGTGGTAGTTGAGCTGTATTTAGCTAGGGGCTACCACTATTAGTGTTGTGGAGGAGGTGCCGCAACTGCTGGCCGAGAGGAAGAAGGGTTGTGTTGATTCAGCCTTTGTTAATGGATGGTGTAGGGCTGTCACGGATGGGATCTGAGATGGTGGTAGTCTTAGTTGTGAATTTTTCACGTATATTATGTAGATTTTTGGAATGAGAAAGTGAAGGGATTGTGTGGGGGCTCTTAGGTTAGTCCATGGGAGAGCGAAGGGTTTTGTGATGGTGAATGTGTTTTGAGAGGCTCTTTCGGTACCAATTGGTTGTTGAGTACTTGAGAGTTTTTTCTTTTTGTGTTGTTTTATTCCTTTTCTATTCTTGGTTCTCCATTTTAAAATGGTGAGGGAGTTTTAGTTTTTGAATGGTTTTGAGACTTGATTTCTTAAGCATTTGATTGAAGATTTGAACCGCAACTCTAGGATTGAGGATTTGAAATTAAAAGATTGGAATCTAGACTTAAATATTGGATCTTTGGTTTAATTGTTTAAGAATTTGGCTATAAATGAGAGATTGCAATCTCTGGTTTAAATAACTAAAATTAATTTGGGACTAAATTGAATTAAATCAATTCAATTGGACTTAATGGGATTGAAGGCAGTGAATTAAATGGACTAAATTGAATTAAATGGATTGCATTAAAGTGGAAACAATACGACAAACATTTGCTCATTCTTATTACACTCCTAAGATTTTGAATTTTTCCAATATTATTCAGTATGCCCTAAATCACCTTTTTATTTTCATTTATATCCCTAATTGAATCAATTTAGACCTTTAGATTTAACATGTTGCAAATTCATCATTGGTTTCTAAAATTATGCAATTTTAATCAATTTAACTTATAATTTTAATTTTTCCATTTAAATAGGCCCATAATTGACTTTTTAATTTAGTCAAAAGTTTTAGATTCATCCTTGACTCTTCAATTTTTCTATTCTTAGCCAAATTAAAGACAAATTAAGTTTTGTCTCTTTAATTTCTCTTCAATCAAATCCTCAATTGTGGCCTAAATATTTCAAAACTTCTTTTTTGCTTGTGATACTCAATTATCAATCCAATTTCAATCGCAACTATATTTTTATTTTATTTTTTTGTATGTTGTATTTTTATTATTTTTGCATTTTTTATTATTTTTTATGATTTTTATGATTTGTTTTACACACAAAAAATAAATAAAAATAAAGAAAATAACGAAATGATCAAAATTAACTAAAATCACTAAAAAGATATATTTTTGCATTTTCTTAATTTTTGAAACATGTAGAAAAATAAAGATAAAAAATTGAGTTACAACAATTGCTCTCTCTTTACAATGCTTATAATATAAAGTCTTTTAGAAGGCTATGTATAGTAAGTTTTGGAAAGAAACATGATATTTGAAATCAAATACGATGTTTGAATTTAAATGATTCTGACACCCTTAAGTTTAATAAAGGGATCCAGCCCCCTTAAAAAACATATAGTTGGAAGAAAATGATCTAAAACCCTTAAATTCCAAAAGATAGTCTCATTATAATGGGTGACATAACCAAGTGGTACCACTTTCATAGGTGATCTACTTAAGATGATCTCATTCTTATGAGTGACCTACTAATGATGTAAAATGTTTTGGAAATTTGGTAGTTTAGAGAGGTGACCTGCCTAATGGCTTACGAATGACTTACTTGGTTGTAGGATATGGCCTAAGATGTTCTTATTGCATGGCCGAGTCCTAACTTCTTAATGGCAGGGTTGGATTTTCCTTTCTAATGGTAGGGTTGGATTTTCCTAATTTTAAGATTCAATGAAAATTCATGATGACAAGGTTGAATTTTCATTTCCTAATGGTTTGGGTTGGATTTCTTTATTGTAGGGTTGAATGAAAATGTATGATAACATGGTTGAATTTTTCTTTCCTAATGGTAGTGTTAAATTTTCCTTTCCTAGTTGTAGGGTTATATTTTCTGATTGCAAGGTTAAAACTTGGAATTCCTGATGATAGGGTTAATTTTTTTTTTAATGGTAGGGTTAAAATTTCCTGATTACATGGTTAAATAAAAATTCCTTATGATAAGGTTAAATTTTCATTTCCTAATGGTAGGGTTGAATTTCTTGATTGCAGGGTCAAAATCATTCTTGGTATCATGGCTCAAGAATAACTTTTTCATTGACTTGGATTTATCAGAGCCTTCTTAGACTTCATCGAGGATTTTTCCTATAAATTTTCTGCACAAACATTATGCAATGTTTTGAGGTTAGATGATATCCATAAATTCTTATTTGGTTTAAAATATAGGTCCTTCTTTTTCTTTACAAATTATCTCTTGCTTGATAAATAAGGTTTGTAATTTCTAAAATTAGTTTTCTTGATCACTTAACTCTTCACCCCACTTGAATTTTTGTTTGTATGATTAATGTGTTTGACTTCCACTTTGTCATATAGTCTGGACCTTGTGCCACAAATATTTCTCTCTTATCAAACAATGTCCTTTAAGTGTGGTATTTATGTGTCATGGCATGCTCGTAATTTGCCTTAATGGAAAATCAATGCTATTTTTTCTCACTTTCTGAAGGATTTTATGAAGTTCTCTACTACCAAAGATCATTTTGAATTGCCCCTAGCTGATTTGGTAGTGAAAACCCTTTCAATGATCATAAAAAAAGCACTTACATAGCATCATCTTCATCAAGTATCATAATCATCTTTCAAAAAAGGAAACTGCCTTCCATCTATGAAGATGCTCTTTAGTTGGATCATGTTCCTCAAGTGTGGTGTTACTCTCAACTAATAAGGGGTTTCACTAAGTCATCCACTGTCATGAACTATTTCAGGATATAATGTTACCACTTAATTGTTTATGCATATTCTTCTCATATAATTTTCCATTGGGTTGATATCGCCTTCGACAACATTACCACCTAACTAGGGTAGCTCTTATCCATCATCATCATCGTTTAACCTTTTAGATAATTATGTCGCTGTCATTATCTAAGATACGCACTCAAGCTAAATTTGACCACTAGTCTTCTTGATGGGCCACATGAGGTTCTCATACATTAATATCATCTTTGCTAAGAATTTTGCAAACTTGGTCAATGACCATTTTTATAAATCATTTTTCTTGTCCTAGGAACAAACCATATAATTTAAAAATGGTATTTTTTTTTTCAAATCTAATTGTTGAAAAGAAATTATTGAGATTTAAAGTTAAAAGCATTTTTTCTAAAAATTAAACTTATTTGGTTGAGAATCCAAAATTCATCATTAAATGATAGGTTGCACTTTGGTATATAGGTTGAATGTTAATTGGGTTTGAGAAAGAAAAGGTTTTAAAAGTAATTTTTTTAAATTTAAAAAGTGAAAACTCCTTGCTCATATTGCGTTAAGCTTTTTCATTTATTGGTAAGGATTTGATGATTCAATGACATGTGATGTGCATTCATAAAGGCTGACAACTTTCAAAATAAACAATTTATTTTTTTTTATTAGAAAAGACTTTTAAAGATATGTAACGTAAACTATGACTCACAGCTATATAAAAAAAAAAAAGATTATCATGATTGCTTGTAGAGGTCTTTTGGGCTTGCCGTTTGGATTTTAATGTTAGCATGATCTTGATTCTCCTAGTTTTCTCTTTGACACTTGTTTTTTTTAATGAGGTTGACAACCAAGATATGCCTTGTGAAGCAAAGAGTGGTCCTTCTAAAAAAGACAATAGCATGTTTTGATGAATGCATATTGTTTTTGAAAAAAAATGCATTTGAGAGAATGCCACCCATCATAATAATAATGAATATAATTCGAAAAAATCATGATTCACTTTCAGAAACTTTTCTTGATCTTTTGAGATCATTATTTATCCTTCTTCACAATCTGCTTTTTTATTATTATTAGAAATAACTTTTACAAGCATATATCATCGATTATGGTTCTGGGCTATGAAAAAGAAAGGATGTATTAAGCTCAAAAGGTGTTTAAATGATTTAGATGACCTATGGTCACTTCAGGATCAATCTTGCCGTATGGTTGTTCTTCTATGAGAATTTGTCTTAACAAGGCATCCTTTTGGCTTTAACTTTACCTTAACTTTTGTTTTTGGCATGTCTTTTTAGCATTTTGCTTCACGTGGTCTTCTGAAGTATGGTTGTCTTGGAGAATTTTAGAGTTTTTGTTTTATTATTTCTTTTTGCTCTTAGTGTGAGGGGTGATCGTGGTTAGGGTTTTTTAAGATCAAAATTTCCAGGCTCAAATGGGACTAGCAAAGGATATATTTTGTTTATGATTGGGAAAGAAAAGAATGCCTTTCTTTATTTCAAATGCAGACTATTTAGATTCATAAGCATTGATCTCATCAAATGTGATTTGTTTGGACTTAATAAAGAATTGTTTTTAGGTGAATCTATGACTTATGAACTTTTTATGCATCAATATTCACAATGATCATCATATATGGAATTGTAAAAGAAGTTAGGAGGCATGTTTTGGACTTCAATCTTTCATTTAGGAATTTTTGTTTTGTCCCTCTTGGAGAATTCCCAAAATTGTCCTCGGTATGGGGATGATCCTAGCCAAAAGTTATCCATATATATATATATATATATATATATATATATATATATATATATATATATATATATATTATTATTATATAAAAAATAAAAAAAATAATTGTGAGTTATATAAAA
>Ga0325414_1008146_pt1 | contig 11104 bp, 5 predicted proteins | sample PopdelMetagenome_8_FD_206183 | JGI IMG/M metagenome (GOLD analysis project Ga0325414, IMG submission 206183) | Populus deltoides microbial communities from Bellville, Georgia, United States - Leaf-PdKOR-R3 | ecosystem: Host-associated > Plants > Phyllosphere > Phylloplane/Leaf | place: USA...
TCCTCCAGTACCGTTAATGTTCGATTCTTCCACCCTCCGGCTTCATTCTCTGCTGAAATTGTCCAGGCGCCGGCGGTACCTGCACCAATTATATATCCAATTTCGCATTTAAGATTCATTGGACATTAGAATTTGATGGCTTTGTTAAGAATGTTGAAGGAAGGACGTCTAAGTTGCAGACCCCATTTCTTGCTCCGCATTGAAATGGTAATCCAATGACATCTCATGCATTCTTGACATCAAGCATTCATTGGAATTGACTGCAAAAAACCAGCCACGCCCCAGAAAAGTAATTTGATCAACTTAATTATATACTAGACCTCATTGATTAGCTTAATTAAGGATGTCAAAATTAGTTATAGTAATCAAGATCACAGAATTTCCAACGAGCTAGAACAAGAGCGATCGATTTCGGGGTTGTGAGCTAGAAATGGTATGTGAGCCAAAGAAAGTCGGGTTCAGGCTGAAAATCAGGACCAAATATGGACACATAATCACATTGTTTAACATAGCTGTGTTTCATGCCATCTTTAAGAGCTCCTGCCTTGTATCCATTTCTGTTGTCCCTACTCTCATGCTTTATTTTAAGGCCTTCGCTTGCCTATCTCTAACATTCTAGCTTCACCAAGCTCTGTAAAGGTGTTTATTTTTATTATCTTGATGTGTCATTTACTTTGGACACAAACATATATTTTCAAGTCTTTTCAGCAAGGCAAATCACAATGGAATTCTAAGAGATCATGATGGAATGGTGTTGGGTTTATTCTCTATACCTGTTGGAGTCAAAGATTCTAATGAAGCTGAATTGCTTGCTATTGTTAAAGCACTTGAATTATCTTCTTCAAGAGAAGATATGTTTGGAAGAAACATTATTGTAGAATCTGACTCTGCTAATGTGGTTAATTGGATGCTTAAACCATGTAATAGACCGTGGTACTATCATGAACTCTTCATTTTGGCTTCTCAATTCTTTTTTTGGAAAAGATTAATTGTATAAATAGAAGAAAAAAGACATAATACGAGAGGCATACCCCCGGGATACAAGAAAAAGGAAACGAAAACAGCAAAGGAAAAGGAATTAAAAAAGAAAGATTAAGGGAGCTACACTAAGAGGGCTGACTGCTTGAGAAAAGCCAACCCTTTAGTTTAAATTACGGGGGAAGAAGTGGCGGGAAGCTAAGGCTCTTGGAGGACCCAGGAGTCTCGGATAGAAGCTGGGATGGTACACTTGTGATCAAAGTTCATCAGGTGAGTTCGGATCAGTTGGAAGATGTCCTCACTTAGGTACTGAGGAGGCTGGTAGTGCTGGCAGAAGATGCGGTTGTTTTGTTCATACCATAGGAAATACACCGTAGTGGATAGGATGAGGCGAGCTAGCAGATGAGTGATTTCATGACGAGTTTGAAATTTGGAGGAGGCCCACTGGAGAAGCTGATGCAAGGGATGTTAGGCCATTGCATTTCAGACTTGCTGGTCACGGCTCCCCAAACTGTGCTGGAGTAAGAACATTGGAGTAACAGGTGGTCATGGTTTTCAGTCTCCATTCCACAAAGAATGCATGTTGTGTTTGTTATGCTCCCTGTAATGTGCAGTCTATCCATAGTGCGAAGGCGTTCCTGAGAAGCAAGCCAAAGGATGAAGGATTTGCGGGGGATATGACCTTTGAACCATAGCAAAATGGTGAATGGTATTTACAGTTCCGGTGTCTCGAAGCAACTCCCATGCTGAGTCTATGGTGAATTGCCCTGAGGAATTCCCTTTCCAAACGTGGTGATATTCCATATGAGGTCTTGGCTGGAAAGGAATAGAATTCCAGATTGCTTGAAGGGCCTGGATGCTTCTTGGGAAATTCCAGCCTTCCTCATTGCTTGAAGGGCATGGCTATGATGTTGTGGTATCTTCAGAAGGCTGGATTCTTATTAAGCTGCAGGCTCTCTGATCAGAATATCAATGCTGCGCTTATGGTTTCCCCAGTTGGTTCCTCCTTCAAGTATTGATCCTCTAATAAAAATGACAGAAGCGTTGGTTTCGTAGCTCGCCTGATTAGACGAAGCAATTCATCGCTCACTAATGTTTTTCCTCTGTTTGTGGTTTTTTTGCTCTTCAAAAATCGACATCCTGCATAATACTTTTGGTTTCTTTTCTGCCTACTACAGTCGTTATCTTGTATTCCTAAGCTTATCAAAAACTGGGTTCTAGAGATTCTGTTCTTGGTTGGTGAATTCCGCTGGCTAGGCTGTGCTACAGATATGGAAACTATTTAGCTCATGAAATTCCAGAAGATTATACATTGAATCTTGACTTCATCTTCAGTGGTGGTATCGTCTTCAAGCTTTGCATTGTTTCTTGCTGTTTTGAGGACAGAAAGGATACTACTGAGTAGAACTTGGCTGCTGCTGTTTTATCAGAGTCTTCTCTTTTGTATTTGCTTCTCTTTTGTCCCCATTTTTCGTCCTGTAAGTTTATACTGCTTATCAAAACAAAAACTCAAGGCAAATTACAAGATGAGCTAGAGGCGGAAATTAACCTTAATGGCAGGATCCTTTGAGTCATCTAGCACTTGGATTATAATAAACTTATATGCAGCTCTAAGATAGTGTTTGGTTAGCACTTGGATTATAATACGATTAGTGACATAATAGTATATGAGAAAAAAAAGATAGATATATGAGATTAAAAAAATCTTAAAATGATATAAGAAAATGCAATTTATATATATATGAATTAAATAAATAATCACAAACTTAAATCTCACCGTAAACATACACAAACGTTTCAAGCAGATATCACCTAACAACTTAACACAAACCAACACTTTATACTAGAATTGTGTTTATGTGAGATTGAACAATACACGACTTTTATCCTTCTTTGTTTTTTTTTCCCCCACTTTAGTTGAGAAGTCTTCAAACGTTGTACTCTATCTTTGTTGACCAAACAGATTAAGCATTTATGTGTTTCTGCATTAAAACAAAAAACATGTGTTTTCTTAAGGCAAGGACGGCTCTCCCCTCCAAATCCGGTTGAACATGTTTTTCTCTACCCTCACGTCACTGAATAAGACATTTTTTCAGCTGTAATGTTTAATGTTTATGAATAGAATCCGAAATTTTTATTTTTCAGTCAGATTTTAAGTAAACTACACATAGAAGAAATGGTATCTCATGTGATAACAAGAGGAAGCAACTCCATTTACCATCTAAATTATTTCAACCATGCCACAATGGGCTTCAGAGTTTAGATGGAGTTCTTCGGTCTCAGCTCTCATCTGAAAACAAAAGAAGTCCATATCATTAGGTTTAATCTGTTCAACTAAATTACTAAAATCATTGTTAGATTAACTGGGTTTTGTCAGATTAATTTCTTATTTGATTCAGCTAAAAATCCAACTCGAATCAGATTTTATAAACTGGGTTTCAATATGCTAGCCATCCAGGTTTAACAAAACCAGAGTATAATCAGTATTTTGTTGAAAATTTAAAATTTAAACTGCTGGGACCTTATTTGGATCTTGAACTATAAAATATTACAAGGAATAAGAGTTTTGTACTCTTTTTTAATCCCTCCATTCTAGAAATTAGCAAGAATTGACTCTGAAATTGCCATTTGCTTGATACAATATCATGTGATTTTACCAACGAAATTAGACACCGCCCACAAAAGATGAAAAAGACTAAACATAACGAAATATCTCCGGCTGTTTGCATCAGCCGAATTCTTCTCACGAATATGACAATTGACACGAAACATTGAGTTCTTAAATTTCCACAAATAATTGAATGGTAAAAGATGCTTCTTGGATCACTGCTATACTACTCTGCCCTGAGCCGGAGCCAGAGGACTCAGCATGGCAGTCAGACCATGGATGAGTTTATAAATATCATACCTCTTCCCTTTTCATATTTTGTCTGGCACCAGATCCCTCAGTTCAAAATGGTACCAGAATTGATGTCCCAGAAGAAAAATGTTTGCCAAGTTAAAAAGTCAAGGATCTGTTTATGATGCATCTTTATGCAAGTCACCAATCCTGGCCAGTCTAATAGATCATGGAATAGATAGCATCTGTGCTTGAAGATTTTCATACAGATTCCATGGATTGAAAGCTCCGTTTCACCACCATTGGAATTATATACATACAGACCAAATAAAAGGGTGTCTAGGTTCATGTAAAAATTTCTCAATTTACCATATTAACAAGCAGATTTCATCTTATAATCTAGCTCCCATACATTAATTAACTACCATTACCGCATTGAAAAAACATTGTACAGATATTTTGATCACAGCTAAACCCCCATATTGCAGTTCCTAAGTAGAACCAGATTTTGTTACAAACCAGCCAAAATTTTGACAACTCTAGGACATCAGACAGGACCTTGGACGTAGATCCCTAATTTACTGACTTGTAGAGTATCTTGAAGTCCAGTACTTCTCAATTTCCTCTGCTGTTCTTCCAGGAATCCTCCCAGCAATTAAAGTCCACCTAGAAAGATCAAAACTTTCTCAATCAAAACTAAAATGGTTGTAGTAAACAGACAGATGAAGGACAAGGGAGAAGGGAAGTTTAAGCCTACCTCTCACCAACCAGATTGTACATCCTAGTAATAAGAGTTTCCTCGTCTTCTGAGAATTCAAGCTTGGAATCTTGACTGGTATCTGCAATTTATAACCCATGAAAAAAATCCAATCTTAAGTTTCAAATTGGTAGCTTAAGATAAAGGACTAACAATTTTCAATCTTGTAATAACCATTAAACCCAAAAGAAAAACACAATTGGAGCAGAAATTAGCCAGAAAACAAAGAAATAAGCCAAAAATGAAAGTACATAGAGCTCCATTTGAGCATTTTCATGGTACTAATTAATAATCCCATGACTAAAATCAAGAAAGTGTAAGGAAAACACCATTACTTTCAAAAGGGTACCTCTAAAATCAATCATTAAAGTTGAAAAAAAATGCAAAACCGACCGACCCTTGAATAACTAACAAAGAGGGCAAACATTCAAATTAAGTACCTCTAGAATCAACAGAGAGATCATCACTAGAGGAGTGATCCGAGTCAGCCATAATTAAGAGCAAAAAAAAAATTAAAATCTTTTGAGTCTATGGAGGGTAACTGTGTGTGAAATTGAAGGGACATAAGAGGCGGAGTATTAATAGAGAAGGGCAAAAAAGATACAGCGAAAGGCGGACATCGATGGATGGGGAAGAATGGGCGCTGGTGTCGAAGAATGGTAGTTGAAGGAATTGTGTGTCGCTAGTCCAACTTTGATAGGTAGTTGAACACTTAACGGTTGGTTGGTTCGTTCTTGTAGCCATTATTTAAATGATTTTTTTCGTTTCTACTTGGGGAAGTTTGTGACTGTGACCGTCATATTTACTAATACCTAGGGCTACAAGTCGGCAGATTAATCTAAAATTAGAAGTTTTTTTAATAATTAAATAATATTTTTTAAAATAAAAAATAAGTTTATTATTATTATTATTATTATTATTATAGATATTCCAATCAATTTATACATATCTTGATTAATTTTATAAACACTAAAATTAACAATTATATAAATTTTCAATAATCATTATATTAACAACTATTGAGAAAACTACGAGTTTGTTAAGCACGGAAGTTGATGTTTATCCTTGGATAACTAAACCATTGTTCAAGCCAAGTAATAACGGTGTGCGACTGTGCGTAGTTTTTCCAATCATTCAATTTCTTTAACTTTTTCAAGGTTTTATCCTAAACTTAATGGAACATCTTGACTAATTGTTATTTAAACACTTAAATATTGTCAATTAAAAACAAAACGAATCTTATTTCCAAATCTTGAGATCATTGGGATCTTAATGTCGGGTTTGAAATGGGTTTCTGAGTTAAATAATATTTAGAGATGAATGGGTTAAAGGAAGAAATAGAAAAATGTCTGAAGCTACTTCGGGCATGAACAAGAGTCTAAAAGGAGGTTTTATGCATTCTAGGTTACTAGGGACAATCCCTGAGTGTTCCTCATCGAACCTCGACAGGCTTAAAAAACTGGGTTAGTTGTGCGGTTAGAACACTCCTCGGTGCTTAGAGCATCGCAAAAAATCGTTTTATAAAATGTGTTTTTATTTAAAAAAATATTTTAAAATTTATTTTTAATATCCGTGCTTCAAACCAATTTAAAAACAAAAAAAACTAAATTAAAACAAAAAAAATTCAAAGCTCATGAAAAACATAATCGAACCACACTGTCAGACAGCAACTTCTCAGTAACGTGTGTTTTTGGGGTTCGGCGGGTGTTAGGTAGAAAATGAAAAGCTTTGTATTCTGCTCAGTTTTGTTTTCTTTCAGGACCTAGAACAGTGTTGAGATGGAGACCAGACCAGTGAGACTCAGGTCATGGCTGATTGGAGAAAGCACATGAAATGCGAGGAAGAAAACAAACAAGAAGATAAGAAAATAGTATGCCCACGTACATTAATTACATGACAAGTGCATATACCTGTTTGATGTCTACGGAACACTTGTTTATTCCTGTATAAATTTACGTTTGACAAGTACAAGATTGCTGCTCCTCCTTGTCCTACAGTCGATGAACTCTTTTTCTGGTGAATCCCCCTTGTCCGCTTGCTTAAGATAAACAAAATGGTAAAAGATGATGAGAATTTGTTCTCTTCCCCGCCTAGCCTCTCTGTAGCCGCTAGACCATCGCCAGAACCATATCACCTTTGCACAATGGCTGTCAAATCCCCCTCACGAGATGCACAAACGCATGGCCAGAACCGTCACCTTTGCGCCATGGCTGTCAAATCCTCCTCACGAGACGCCTGAATAGCACAAACGCATCCTACACAAATGCACGTGCTGGCACTTTTAGTTTCTAAATAATATTTTATAATTTTTAGTTAATCAAATTTCTCAGTATTGCGGTAGTTGTTGTGGTTATGATTTGAAAAAAATTATTTTATAAAAAGTATTTTTAGTTGAGATTGATTTGAAAAAATATATGTTTGGTTAAAACTGTGATAGAAATTGAGGGTGAACAAAAAGTAGTTTAATGTGTTTGGTTAAAAATGCTTTTGAAATTGAGGTTATAAAATAATTTAAAAAATATATATATTAATATTTATAGTTTTTAATTTAAATATTGTAGATTTAACTATTGTTATTATATCATAAAATAAATCATACTTTATATAAAAAAAATTTATTGTTTCATTAAACTATCTACAATTCCATTACATACAAAATTCATCCGACAAGAACTACAGTTTTCATGATTCTTTGAGCGTGCAATAAAATTAGGTAAAATATTACCAGTAATAAAATTGAAATTATAGTACGAATAAATTTAATTCATTTTAAACTAATTTTTTTAAAAAAATTATTGTTCACATTTACGTAAACAGTGTGAGTGAAATTAATTAACTGTAATAGTTTTTCAAAAAAAAATATTAACTGGCTTTTTGAAAAAAATAAAATAAATAAACCGTTCAACATTGCAAGTGAATTATATTCGCTGTTTTTTTTGAAGAAAACAAAATCTGCACTGTTCACTTTAGTGAACAGTGCGAAGGCTGCACGTGCAGCATGGTGCTGCAAGAAGTTGGTAACACTTGCTTTCATTTTTCAGCATTTTAAACACATAATTTGGTGGGACCCATAAATAGTAATTTACATTTAACACAGACGTATCAACGTAGACAAACACTTTCTTAGTAAGTTAGATTATAATTCAAAAATTAAAATGAAAAATGCAAAATAAACCTCTAGTTAAAAAATATTGTTTTAAAAGTAATTTAGTTATTTTCTATACTTCATAAAAAAAAATAAAAATAAAACAAACTTAAAGATCTGAGAAATAAATTTTAATTTTAAAAATAATTTAATCATTTTTTTCTGTTTTAAAAATATGAAAAAACCAAATTATCTTTGTTCAATCTGGTAATGAACCTTGTAAATATACTATTTTACCCTTCAAAGATTTTAAAAAAAAAACAATCATCACTATATTGTTTCGGTGCAATGAATCGAATGGAACACCGAAACAGCCCTCGATATATTGGGACCAACCAAATTCAAAAACCGAGGTGAAAACACACTAAAACAAACTGTGTCTGACTAGGTTTGAAAACTAAAATGAAAACCCACTAAATCAAGCCGTGATGAGCCGGGTCCAACCAGACCCGAAAATCAAAGCAAATACCCACTGAAACAGGCTACATACAAAAACCAAATATTTATACCAGCCCAAATAAGTCCTGTCAGGTCATGACCAATCAGGCCTGAAAACAAAACAAATAGCCACAGAACAGGCCCTGACCAACTAGGCCCAAAAAGGCTAATACAAGATGCAAATAATGGATTGAACCACCAGGCCGTTGTGTAAATTAAGGAAGTTTGTCCTGCCCTGACTGGTTTTTGTGACTTACAAGTTGCAGCATCTTGGCAACAGGAGGGGGAAAAACAAGAAGGAAAAAGCGTATGGAACAACCTATTTCAGAAGTTGTGTTCATCCTCAACAAACCCGTCACGAATCCTTGTCAGGTCCAAATATATATCTATTTGGACATGCAAATACATACCAAAAATACATCTTAATTAAATAATACGAAATTTCCAAGTTGAAATCTGAGAACAAATATAACAAAAGCTCCTTAATGGACATTGAAGAGTGATTACAAAGAGGCACACAACCGCTTCTGTTCTCAACTTAAAGAAAAGGTAGAAAGGATCATGCAATGTACTGCTAGTAACACAAACATCTATAGAACGCCAGCAAGCTTTATTCTGGCAAGGGATCCGGTAGTCATACATATTTAATCCACATCACACAACAAGCAGCGAATCCACTTTTAAAATGCAGAAAACAGAATATCCTGAATTAATGTTGAAAAGAACACAAGCTAAAGATGCCAAGTTCTATATCGAACTTGATACCATGCAAGACGTGTAAACTAGGTATAGCAATTAGCTTGCTGCTTCTTAGAAACCATGAATCTTGATATTTTCCTTCTTCACAATGCCAGCCTGTTCACAGAGAGCAAAAGAAAAATTTTCATTCATTGCTCCTAAATATAAAAAGAACTACATTTAAAACAAGATCAGGGATGTGTTTATTACCTGCACGAGAAAGGTGGAAACGTTCTTCCTTTGATCACCCTGAAGTTGAATGACCTGCACCCATGCACAAAAGCAGTGTTTAGTGCAAGCACAAGAAGGATCCATCAACGGTTACACACGTCCTTGCAGACAAACTCTCTTCATGTTGGCACACCTTAGCAGCTATCAACTGAATGCACTAGTAAAGACTATTGTTGATACAATAATTCCTAATGTCTGAACAGATGTGGTGTTTCTCTATACCATGCCAAATGAGAATTGTAGCTCCATGCTGCATGCGCTCATTCTCTGGGTTGGTCTAGATAACAAACCGACTAGAAGAGTATAATGATGGAAATTTCTAAGTAGCTTCGGGGGAATAGATGGAAAATAAATCATCTGTTATGGATTGAGAAGGTTATAGTCTAGATAATAGAGAAAGATTTGGAAAGCAACTGAGGTTATAAGCAAGAAAGGGAATTTAGAAGTGTCAAGAGATAGCTACCAACGTGTAAAGGAACTTTCCACACAGGATGCATGGGAGATGGAGAATCAAATACCCACCCATAATATCAGAAAAGCTACAAGAGCTTTATTTTCAAAGAAGTTATTTCAAAATACTTTACACGTCATTTTTCTCACAGTTTGAATAACAAAAGAGCTGAGGACTGCATGCAATCACCCCTTGTTGGCAACAGCAGACTATGTACAGATTTATGATAACACCTTTGAAGGACATTCTGGAAACAACATAGATAGAAACAAACCTGGCCTAACTCAGGGTCCTGGACAACAGTTCCATTGCAGCAGAACTCTTTCTTGAGGTCCTTGAGTATCTTGTTGTAGCTATATTCCTTCTTCAACCCTTGCACAGTAGTCAGGCTTTTCCTCCCATTTCGCTGCTGTACACGCACATGAACATAATCTTTTGTCCCAGCACCGGAGTCCTCAGCATTTGCCTCAGCAAAGGGATCTATTCATCCATTGAAGAAACATTATTACTATAAACTTCTAACTTCATCAGAACAATAAATATATATTAATCCAACAAATAAAACATACCGAAAGCAGTTGGAATAGCGTTGTCGAATTCAGACATGAAAGAAAGATTCTGGAAGTAGAAAGCGAAACCGACAAACAATTCTTTTGATATTAATCAAATTTCTCTGAGCTGAAACATATGCCAGAAAACAAAATTAAGGGTGGAAGGTTCCACAGGAGAGAGATACGGATCAAGATCCAGAGAATCCTACAATTTAATAGGTCAAGATAAGTGCTAAAGGATTTAGAAAGCTTTACTATCCAATCATCAGTTCTAATTTCACATTTACGACAAACCAAGCAATGAGAAGGTAAAATCCTTGGATGTGTAAAATAATCATGAAAGATTTTAACTATACATTAAAATGCAAGAACGGTAAATTTTATCATTCTGTATCGAATAACGCATAAAAAAATTAGAAAACAAAATCAGTACTGTTAAACACTAAAATAACTAAAACAGCTACAGATTATCCATACATCAGATGGGTCTAGCTACAGTCTACACCACCATTTAACAAACAGATGTGTGTATCTTAATCAGCGTCATAGCCACGTATTCCTGTAGACCACTCAATGATCTCCGACTTCACTCAAAAAATGGGTTATCTTTTCAGAAACACATCTATTTCCTCATTCTATTCCTATAATGGCAGCTGTTACACCTTATCATCAACAATCAGTCCAAAATAATAAAATCTAAAATGCATGTGGATCACCCCATTCATCAAACATATCTTTTCTTGTCAACTGATGAACAAACATCTTTAAGTACTCGTTCCATTATATCACTACAGAAAATTAAGGGTCATCTCCTTCCATCTCCTAACAAGACACTATGAATTTTGGTCACACCAGTCCCTCATGCCATCTGAGGCACAAGTCTGTAGCTTCATAATTCTCTATCAAAATACCCTATACTCAAATCTTAAGTTTCCAAACAGCCTATAAAAGTTTCAAACTTTTCCTCAAATAAACC
>Ga0325414_1008147_pt1 | contig 11104 bp, 8 predicted proteins | sample PopdelMetagenome_8_FD_206183 | JGI IMG/M metagenome (GOLD analysis project Ga0325414, IMG submission 206183) | Populus deltoides microbial communities from Bellville, Georgia, United States - Leaf-PdKOR-R3 | ecosystem: Host-associated > Plants > Phyllosphere > Phylloplane/Leaf | place: USA...
AAAAAAATCAGTTTAACCCACGGCATAGCACGTGGCAATGTACTGTTCTACAAACCAAAAGTAATCGATGCTTTTGTTGTTTCAGACAAGACATAACACATGTATCTCCCCAGTGGGGTTAGTGAATCCTTATCCAAAGGTAAGTTAACATCTCAATCCTATTCGTTGTCCATTTAATAACAGATAAAACTGCAAAAATTGGGCCTTCATACCGAATAGTTGCTGGCAAATGGTATTGGGCTTATTACATTTTATTTTGAGAGACCCAGGTGATCTAGCAGTGCCTCCTTCAAGGAAGTTCGAGCGAGTAGAGGAATTGCTGGAAAGCATACCTCCTAGCACTGGCCAGAGTGCAAGGAACTCTCCGATAATCAATTTGTTCACAACAGCTTGGATAGACTAGTTTTCTTGAGGCATTAACTAACATAAGATAGCAGCATATATCTTTGTACGCGATAGAACTTTGTACATGCCATCCACACGGACCGTTATTAACGGGTAACAGTGCTACGTCTGGTTCATGGGCTTCGCAGGTCCTCGAGAAACAATAGCTGAATGTTGGTCCTCGATCGACAGATGTACAGTTTCACCTGAGACGGAAATGGAGCGTGGACATGATATTCTAAATGTTTGAGATGGCACTTGAATAGAACATAGAACTAACCATTCCAGAATTCCATACATAGCGATCAAACATAGCAGAATTTTGTCAATAACATCTGGTCGTCACTTTGAAAACAAGTAGATATCAATGTCGGCTTAATATGAATTTTGGGAACTTTAAACTCTCCAAGATTGCATTTGGAGAGCCAGAGCCACAGCTATGAGACCATGTTCCTTCTGAAATGATCACAGTAAACTAGCCAGATTGCCAATTACGCTATCTTGATAATTATTTAAAAATGGTCAAGCACTCACCGAATCACGAATTTGAGAATTTAGAACATCTCGAGATATCTTCGAGCCTGAGCCTCTCAAGTTTGGAAACATGCTTCCAAGAACTATATGCCCCAGCTTAAGTCATTAGCCTTTCAGAGTAAATCTTCCATGTATATCTACAGTATCAGGAGATCTAAGTGAGCCTCAGAAAGCACAATATAAATGGTTTCATGACATTTACAGATTGAGATACCGACCTTTCATAAATCCGTTGAAGCCCAGCATCGGTTCCTCCTTACACTTTTCAAAGAAATATGCCATAAGGGCAACAGCCTGGTCAGGATAATATGGATCAATATGGAATCCTGATAGACCATGCTCAACAATCTCTGCAGGACCACCGTGGCAACCGCAAATGCTGGGAGACCGCAAGTCATAGCCTCCACTACAGTGAGTCCAAAGGCTTCATAAAAAGCAGGCTAAAATAGAGATAGCAGGGGAAGGGGGTTGTGAAGTTAATTATGGTTCCTGTGAAAATCTTTGACATGATGAGAAACCACAGTAGCACCTTATACCTGCACAAAGGCTCCCTTGGTGTCTGCTATGTAGCAATAGAGCTCACCATTGCGTGCTCGATTCGTATGGGCTGTTATCCAGTGAAATTGTCTATCCAACTTGTATTTCTTCGTAAGTGCATGCATCCTCTCAATCTCCTGAATTTGTTCCCTGTCTTTGGACTTCTTAACAACAATATAATCAGCTACTATGTCAAGGTTTACCTGCTCCCTCAGTTTAGTATTCTTACCATAGCACTCTACCGACCCTGTCATGTTCTTGCCTCGGTCCAGCCTTGCCATGGAAAACATTATGGGCTTTGACCAATCGGTCAGTGCACCACTGCAGTAACATCAATGAACAATCAGTTTCATAAACAAGCGACCCTAATCCTGATCTCCACATTCTAAATTTCCAGTTATATCCTTGAATATTGATCTCGTTGAGAAACACAGGAAAATACTCATATCCACTTATCAGTCTGCTCAGGATCAGGTAACATCTTTTCTATCGAACCGTGTACGGTTGCGAGTCGATCTTTCCTGCTTGTCAGAGCATGGGAGGTATATGGCCATATCAGCCCCCAGGAGAGACAATATTGAACTTCGGATAAAATACATCAATGGCATGAACAACCCGATATAGCCCTGGAAGGGTGAAAGCAGTGTGGCTCTCATACTGACCAACAATGGTTTTCCTGAAGCAACCAGAATACGAGTGAAGTAGTTGTTGAACAATGAATGTTGGATAGATCCCTCTTTCGAAATTCAGCAACAACACATGTACATATCTTATCCCAGATTCTTAGTTCTTCCCTCCAACTATCATTGGGTTTGCCGTGGCTAAATAATGGAAGCATTGGTCTAAATGATCCTCCTATACTGGATTTTGCACAAAGTATATTCTAAAAATGCACGGTCTTCCACATGAACTGTTCAGTTCAGATAAAGAACAGATGGGCTTTTCCCTCCAGGAAGCCTTCAAACACGCACCGACAGAAGTACTTATGCCCCTCTATAGAGTAAAGATAGATACGAATATATATTTGCAGTATCACATAGAGTGGCAACCGAAAGCAAAGCGGAACAATGCAAATCTCTTATATTTTCCAGCTTGAGCGAGCATTGCAATTTATATCATCTAGGGAAGGGACCTCCGACCAAGGAAACCTCAGACAGAAATGCATTTCAGCCTAATTTTCAGTCAATGCCACCAATACCTTATGTTTCTACCGTGCCAAACCAAGGGCGCCAGGCTCTTTTCCTAAGTCCTAATTTACAACACATTTTCTATCTGTAAGCTTTTCATAAGAACCACCAACTGCTCCAACTATTGACTTTAGAGCTAAGGAAACCTATAAGGTCAAGATAACAGAAGATCTTGATTCTGAAAAGTTATCTGTGATAGAATAATAACTTTGTGTTATAGAAGGTGTATATTTTTATGACTAAAGGGCGTTGAAATGTGTCCCATGCCTTGTCATAATGCCAAAGAAATTCAAGGGGTTGAATTTTATAAAGTATATATAGTTGCATAAAATATCTGGCACACAATACCTGGTTACGTGCCTATGGGGGTCTATTGTAGCAAAATAACAGAGGTAATCCATGATGAAAAAATTCTGATTCACTTCTTTTATAATAGCTTAAGCGGTGTATCATTGAGTTGATATATGTGTCTAGGTAATACCAAGATTTGAAGGTGTTTATTGCAGTAAAATAGCAAGAGGTGGTCCATAATAAGAAAGTTTTGATTCTAACTAATTCAAATAACATGAATAAAATAAATGCAATGACAATTAATAAATAGAAAAAAATGACAGCGTAAAAAGGCTAAAAAAATCCAACTCAAGCCTAACCGGGTTAATTTGCTAAATTGTGATCTAGTCATGATAGTGAGGTAATCTAATCGAAAGCAAACCGAATAAAATTATAAAACTTAATTATTAAACACCTTAATGTTGAAGGACAAAACTGGAAAAAAAAAACTATTTAAAAAAAAGCAAGAAAAAAATATTTGATTCAACCTGGGTTACCCGTTAACCCTACGATCATGAACATAAGATTGAGATAACCTTATATAAAGGAGATTGAAAAAAAATAAAAATCAATTCTCGATAAATCAAATGTTGATGGAAGGAATTGAGAATGAGAACTAAATTTGATATAAAAATAATTTGAAATCAAATATTGAAGAAATGAATTAAAAACAAGATTCAATTAGGAAAATAATTACAAATAAACAAACAATAATAAAAAGAATAAGGATCGAATTTGATATAAAAATTAAATGAAACGAGATGATGAGTGGCATAATTAAAGAAAAGATAAATAGAAAAGGATAAACAAACAAAACAATAAGCAATCAAAAGAACAAGGACAAAATTAAAAACAAAAAATAAATTAAATGACAACTTTATATTTTGGCAAGGGGAAGAGAGAAAAAAGATGAGAGGAAAAGAAAAAAGTTTATTGGAGCCCAACCATCATCTTGTCATCAGCACATACAACACCAATGAAAAAAAGACGGCGATGCACTTCCAATGTTGCCCCAGAAGGCTACGTTTCATGGTGCCCACACGTTGCATGTGCCCCATATGTGCCATTAGTATTTTTTTAATAATATTTATATTATTCAAAAGATCAAATTGCCCCTTGTCAACTTGTTAATTAAAAAAAACTAATATGAAAAGATGAAAAAAACCCATTTTTGTAAGTTTAACAATTTTTACATGTAAGAGTAATATAGTTTTTATACCATGCTTTTAAAATGTATAAAAAAACCAAATTACTCTGTGTAAAATTTTGAAATATTTTGCTTGTGATGACAATATAGTTATTATACTATGCATTTAAGAAGAAAAAAAAAACAAATTGTCTCCAATTAATAATGTAATATCAAATGAATTTTTTTTTGAAAATATCATTCTATCCCTAACAACAAGACCTTTAAATTTTTCATTAAATGGGGAAGACTTCATGTTTTTTTTCCCTGATCTCTTAACTTTTTCCCTCTCTTCAATTTGATATTTCCACATTTCATTTATTTAGTATTTGACTTGGTAGTTTATTTTGGTTGTCTAACTATGAGGTTCCCGCAATGTCAAGGGAAAATTCTTGCTCTCGGTTAATCCTCGACTTGGCAAAACTATGTTAATGTAAAACAATTAAGGCTTTAAGTGACTAAAATTGAACCTAAAATAAATATGGTGGGCTAGGGTAGATGAGTAGGAAACTTTGTGGTGCATGTGATGAATGCAACATCATGTGGAAGCAATCCGTCACATTTTAACAGCACATGTGACTTGCTACGATGTCAAAACACCGACTTTCTTGGTGGCATTGGAAGTATTATAGTGGAAGCTGTCAGGTGGTGCAACGTGTGTCTAATTTGGTGGCATGTAGAGACACTTTTTTCTTTTATTTCTTTCCTCTCCTCTCCATGTTCTTTCTACTCTCTTCGGGATTCATGTCGATATGCCAAAAAGATAAAAATGTCATGCCATTTTATTTGTGTTTAAAATTTGGTCGTAATTCTCTTGATTGATTTTTTTATTTAAGTCATTTGTAAAAAAAAATTAATTTCATCTTTTGATATTGAGTTGGTTTAGAATTGAGTTTCATGATTTTTTATGAAGTTATCCCGATCTCATTACCTGAAATATTTATTTCAAAGATTAATTTAAATTGCCACTAGTTTTTTTTTCTTATATTCTTTTTTCAATTCAATCCTTAAACACTAGATTTATTGGATATTGAGCTTCATGATTTTCTTTATTTTTCTTTATGTGAGGTTATCTCGGTATCATAATCTACATCGCATGTTTAATGAGTTAGCCTAGATTGACCAGGTTTTGTTTTTGTATTTTTTTTAAAAATTATATATTTTTCAATTTTTTTAGTATTAAATTAATTTGATAATTGAATTTGATAATTTTTTTTTAATTTATCTTTTATTAGGTTATTCCTTTCAACTTGAGTTTTATTCTTGTTTAAAAATTGTTAACTTCGCTTAAACATCTTTTTTATATGTTAAAAAACTCACCCTAGCACGCAACGAAATGCTTTCCACTTATATCTAGTAAATATACATCAACGATCATTGTTGGAATTCTGCCTGCAAAAACTCATTCTAATACTCGATTAGACTCCTTAATTATTGGACAAACACTTTGCTTGATATGATTTATAAAAATGATAATTCAATCTTCATTTTTTCATATATATAATTTACATTTCCTTGAGTCAATGGGGATGGCAAGAAGTTGATGGCGGTTTCATACACATAGTTCTGATCAAGAACCATTGACGCAGGATGTAACATGCCAAACGGATAAAAAGCCATTCAGGTTTGACTTGTACAAAGAAAATAGATATTCCATCATCAACAGGCACAGAAAATATTAGTAGACGATCTCTGTAGACAATGGTATATTCTCAATATAATAGCCAAAAGAAGAGGAAGAGAAGTTGGTTAGCTGCGTGAGAATCTTCTAATTTTATCCTTCGATTCTCCAAATGCAGTCAATTAAGGACTTTATTTTGTTGAATTCACTAATTGTTCCGGTAGAAACATAATCTAAACACACTAGGCACCCACTGAGGCTGCTGATCAGCTAATTATAAACTAATTCACCACCTTTTACTAATCTATTCCTCTTAACTTATCTGAAATCTCTGCACTTTGCAATATCATAAGATAGGAACCTTAGCAGTACTGCTAAAAAGAAAAAAGAATCCTTGACAATAATGACAGAAGATCCATTGCACAGGGCCAGGTGTACTCCCACTTAGAGTTTTTAACCATTTGTCTCCAAATTAATCCAACTTCTGCAAGAATCCTCTTATAACGTGGTGCTTAACACTGAGTTCACGCTAGCAAGGCACAATAAATCTCCTGATCTTTATTGAATGATTCTGTCTTACCTAATCACTGACGCCATAATTCTCCAAGCACAGCCAGTCCTTCCAAGCTATCTGTAGACGTGTTTATTAGTTAACGAGCTGCTAATGGAGCCTGCATTTTGCCCTTGCCCCCGCTCCCTCTCTTTAAGAAAAAGGGTGGCACTTATGAGTAGTGCTCTTGCCATTTTCACTGTGATAATGATGAGCTTGTACAACGTATATTATATATGATTTTTTCCCTCTCTTTAAGAAAGTTTTATTCTTATTTCCCAGCAACAGAACAACGAAAACCAAACAGCGATCGGTCCGGAAAGAGAGAGAGGGAGAGAGGAGAATGATCTACCCCATCTCCTAACTAACGTGTCTTTCGACTTGAATGCAGCAGGAAAAACCAGCTATTTAAACAGAAAGAATAAATCTCAAGACACTTGTCCAAAGCATTGACCAATCTCGTCCTTGTCGACGGAAGTCACAGTGCACTGAATAAATTAAGGCCACTAAAACCCATAAAACATTTAACCTTGGAAAGGAAAAATATCAATATGTTATAATTGATGTAAGAAAAGAAATTTGATGTAAAAATGTATTTTAAAATTCTAGAAAAAAAAGAGAGAGCTGCCGAGATATTTTTTTTAGGGGGGTTGTGTACGGCATGCTTGACAGGCGTTTACGGCGTGAATCTCCGAATCTTACCCCGCTGCCCGTCCTTTAAAATTAAAGTCCAGAAAGGAAGAATTCCACCTAGAAATTACCGAGACAAATTTAATTTACATTTGCGCAAGCAAAAGAAAAGTATATATCTTTTATGGAACGGCATTCATTTTGTGTGGCCTTCCTCTGGCTAAACGAGACAACTGTCACAGTCTCTCTCTCTCCCTCTCTAGATTATCTCTTCACCTCCTTCCTTCAAAATCCATCTCTTATTTTTTCTCTGTCCAAAATTCAAAACTTTCGCTTTTACATGAACCACCGCTACGCTTGCCAGATTCTCTTACCTTAACAAGACAGCAGAGATTTAAACCCCTTAAAGACTCCTTGCTCTATAAAATCAAACGCCAGCGCTCTCCCTCCCTCCCTCCCTCTCTCTGGTAATCTCGAACCAATCAAGTGCCGATTGAGGCGCGGAGTGTGTTTGCCTGTAAACGCTTAGAACATTTAATCCAATGAGATTGGTGCTTCTCTCCGATGCTTCTCTATAGAAATGGCCTCTGCTTCTTCGTTGTCAGGTTTTTTCGCTTCTCTTTTTACCACTGAATCTTGATTTCTCTATTGAATTACTACTCAACTTAGCATCTCAATCAATTCTAGTATTTTAATCTTTCTTTTTTCTTCCGGGTAATTGGATTAGGAGAATCCTGTCCTCACTTGATTTAGGATTTTTGGGATTTTGTTTTTTAAGAATTGTGTGGTTGTTAATTTTGCAGTTCCAGTGGAATGCTTGAATATATGTAAGTTATTATCGAAGGGGGATGGAAGTGGGAGATATGAGTGTAGTGTGCTTTCTTGCGCGTGGAAAGCTCCTAGAGTTTTGACTGGGTTTCTGGCCAGCACTGCCCATCCTTCTCCGCAGTGTTCGTCATTCTTGTGTGGCCGAAATGGAAGAAGGAAGCAGTTTAAGTCTGTAAGTTCCTTCCTTCACCTGCCTTCTAAAATTATTTCGAATTTATTGCTAGCTTAGCCCATTATCCCCCATACTTCTTCATAGTTTTATTTGGAAGCTATACCTAAAGCCTTGCGATTGTAAAGGAAATGAAAAGAAGATACGCAGTTAATTCTTCGGATTTTGATACCTAGGAGGCAAACGAAATGATCGGGATCTTTCATTTTGATAGCAGTGGTAAAATGAAATCTTAAGTAGCTATATAGTTTACTCTGAATCTGAAACATAAAATATGGTTAGTTTTTGAATCTACTTTTCTTATGAGTCATTCGCCCTTGAAAGTGTGTGAGATCGGTGAGCCCATCCTATCAAGTCAGTAGAAGATTCAAATGCAGCTTCTTTGTTTAGCTGCTGCTAATTTTGGTGAGTCCGAGTTCATTATTGTTCCAATGGCCAATTTTTAGAATAAAATCTTGGATGAAAATATTCCATTTCAGTGTAGCCATATTTTTTCCAGACAAGGTCAGTTGTTAAGCATCCACCTTTCTATATTCCAGTTAGGCATTATGAAAAATCGCCTAAGAGCCAATCAGAGCATCTATGACTGCAGTGCTAGAAATACCATCATTTTCATATATTAGAGCGCCAAATTCTCCCTATCAAGCTCCAAGTGAACATGTGAAATTCATGTTGTTTATAAAACCAAAGGCAATCCTAATGCAACTGCCCATCAGTCTGTGGTTAGCATATTACAATAGTGCTACAACTCTGTTGTCTTATTACCAAAATTTGCTTGGCAAACAATATTTTCATGATTATAATATCTGTGCCTTTTCTATGCTACATTGCCAGAGATGCAAAGCCTTTGATACCGGAGGTTGTTATTCCAGTGAAGATTCTGACTTTGCACTTCTTGGGAGATTTTTTAAATCCAGATTGCATCATGTAGCTGGTAAAAAATGGCAATTGTCTTCTTCATCATCCATTTCTGCAGATACCTTCAATGAAGTTTCACCTGAGAGATTGTGGGAGGTAAAATTGCACTATTGTTTCCTATGGTGTCTCTATAAACTTCTTGAAAGCGAGGTTCTTTCTGGTATGGTTTGGCTTAGCTTACTTTGTGTAATTGCCTCAGGATCTTAAGCCTACTGTTTCATACCTTTCACCAAAAGAATTGGAATTGGTCCATAAAGCTCTTAAGGTACTCTTGCTCTTGTATAATCTTCATGGACATGTTCTTGCATATTGACACAGGTGAAGTATTTGTGAACATAATGTTTTGGTGGTACAGCTGGCCTTTGAGGCTCATGACGGTCAGAAAAGACGCAGTGGAGAGCCCTTCATTATTCATCCTGTTGAAGTTGCACGTATTCTAGGAGAACTTGTGAGTTTCCTTTAATTTATAATGTATGCCCATTTCTTGACATTGACTTTTAACTTGCTCACTTGCCTGTTTATTAGGAACTGGATTGGGAGTCAATTGCTGCTGGATTACTGCATGATACTGTCGAGGATACGAATGTTGTTACTTTTGAAAGAATTGAGGAGGAATTTGGTCCTATTGTGCGCCACATTGTAGAAGGAGAAACTAAGGTGCTTTCTTTACATTGGTACATCTATGAACTAAGCAGCTGAAATTGTATCTTATATATTTTGTTTGAACACACAGCACATATTGATTCTAAGTTTCTTCCATTGGCTTAGGTATCCAAACTGGGAAAATTAAAGTGTAAGAATGAAAATGAATCGGTGCAAGATGTAAAAGCTGATGACCTGCGGCAGATGTTTTTGGCTATGACAGAGGAGGTGGTTCATTGCTTATAGATTTTTTTTTTCCATGCATAATCTTATCCATTGTTTAAGCCATTTTACAATTAAACTGCTGCCTTTTCAGGTCCGTGTTATCATTGTCAAATTAGCTGACAGATTGCATAATATGCGAACTCTTTCGCACATGCCAATGCATAAGCAGGTAGTGTGTTGAGATTTTAGATTTAGTTGGCTATTGACCTCAGTTATATTTAACATCACTATTTTGTCTGCAGTCCAGCATTGCAATGGAAACACTTCAGGTCTTTGCTCCTCTTGCAAAATTGTTGGGAATGTATCAAATCAAGGTATATCTATACACCTCTTTTTTACGTGTAAAATTCCTCTCTATGATTCTGTGTTGCATATAATTAGTTAGTGGTTGCAAACATGTTAACTCATGTTGTGTAACTCGCCTTGATTATATCAGTTGATCAAAATTTGAGATGTTGAGATAGAGAAATTCATGCTTCTAATTTTCATCTATAGTTATTTCTGCTACTTAGTTCCATACTGTGAATAACCAGATTCGAAATTTTAGTAAAATTTGAGGCAACGCATTCCTCTAGCCTAAGAAATTGTTAAAAACGGACCATTTAATTGCTTCATTCCTTGTCAATCTATACCATATTATGCTTATTTTTTGGTGCTGTGATATATTGTTCTCTTTAATTAAACTCATTTGCTCTACTAAGTGTGAATGCAACATGTTTTTCCAAAACTGCTGAACGACGAGCACTTTATTTCTCCCATCTGCTTTGGGCTTGTCCACTGTTAATCAACAGTTGCATGATGCCATTGATGTCCTCTTCTATTTAAAAATATGACTAGTGCTTAGGATGGTCTCTGCTTGGAGAGCTTGTTATAGTTTTTCCCCCTGCTAATTTTAATTGATTACCTGACATGATCTTTGCAGTCTGAGCTTGAAAATCTATCATTCATGTATACAAATGCTGAAGATTATGCTAAGGTCAAGAGGAGAGTTGCAGATCTGTATAAAGAACATGAGAAAGAACTGGAAGAGGTTTTCCTTTTCTTTCATGCATTATGTTTAGTTAGATCTGTAGCAGTATCTACTTTATTATTAATCAAAGGTTTGTGCTTTTGTTTTAGGCAAACAAAATTTTGAAGAAGAAGATAGAGGAAGATCAGTTCCTAGACCTTTTGACAGTGAAAACTGATGTGCGTGCTGTCTGCAAGGAGCCTTACAGGTGAAGCCATGAATCTTCTAATAGTTATTTTCTTCATTTATTTATTTGATCTGGTTGTTGATTTTGTTTGAACCAAGGATTTCATTATCTTTGTTTATTATTATTTGTTGCGAGTTGTGGTGTTTTACCTTAGATAGCCATATCAT
>Ga0325414_1008152_pt1 | contig 11101 bp, 4 predicted proteins | sample PopdelMetagenome_8_FD_206183 | JGI IMG/M metagenome (GOLD analysis project Ga0325414, IMG submission 206183) | Populus deltoides microbial communities from Bellville, Georgia, United States - Leaf-PdKOR-R3 | ecosystem: Host-associated > Plants > Phyllosphere > Phylloplane/Leaf | place: USA...
TTTTTTTTAATGGGTTGTTCTCGTCTCATGACCTGGGTTGTAGATTTGACAGGTTAACTCAATTGACTTGATTATTTTTCTTTTTTTAATGGACTTTTTTCTTCAATTTTATCATTTAATATTGTGTTTGATTGAGAATCAGGTTTCATGATTTATTTCAGTTTTCTTTTTATCAGGTTATTCCAGTCTCATAACCCGGTAATAATACTTAACGGGTTAACCCGAGTTGACTTGACTTATTTTTTGTGTCATTTTTTTAATTAGAATCTTTATAAATTTCATCGTTCAATATTAGGTCTGACATGAGCCATTAGAAATTGAGCTTCATAATTTGTTTTGATTTGCTCTCTATGAGGTTATCTCAGTCTCATAACCAAAGTTATGGATTTGAAAGTTAACTCAAGTTAAATCAGGTCATTTTCTATTTTCTTTCTATGAGGTTATATCAATCTGATGACTCGGGTCAATGATTTGGTGGATTGACTTAGGTTATTTTTTTATGTTTCTTTTTAATTGATTTTTTTTTTAATCTCATCCTTCAACATTTGGCTGATTAGATATTAGAATTCATAATTTTTTTGATTTGTTTTCCATGATATTATCTCGGTCTTATGACCCGGGTCACGAGTTTTACATATTAACTCTGGTCACTCTTTTAGTTCCTTTTATAATTGATTTTTTTTTCAATTTCATCCCTCAACATTGAGTTGATTGAGAATTAAGCTTCATAATTTGTTTTTTATGGGGCTATCATAATCTTATAACCCGGGTCGCAGATTTAACATGTTAACCCGGGTTAATCCAATTCCATCCAATATATTGTTATCTTAATATTATAAAAAGATGTCATTTTGAAAATCTTTTTAATCGAACTATGTTTTTACGGGTTATATGTATTGTTTTTAGACTTGCAAAATCAACCGAGTTACATCGTGTTAATTCTCATATAATTTAAATTTTATTTTACTAAAAAAAATATTAACAATATTTTTATATTAAAAAAAAAATTTAACCCAACTCAAAACATAACTCAGTTCAATTATCTAGAGCTAAGTCTGTTTTTCTACAATACATAGCGACAGCGCTCGACTTCTGTTACTAATAATATCCTTCTGAAATCTCAATCTTTAAAGGTTGTCTTGAGGATGCGGGAAACGAAACATTCATTTCTACTTGTATACTTGCCTAAAGTAGATTCTCATTTTCTGCCTCTTCATCCTCCTTCAGTTTCTGCCTAAAGTAGACTTTGATGCTAATCATTGTTGTCATCACGAAAATAAACACCAGAATGATCAAGATCATAGACCCAGTTCCACTTGACAATAAATGTACAATTGAAAAACCTGCACAAGTAATTATGATTTGAATGTTAAACTGATCTCCAGATCAAATTATTTACACAGTTGCATCTAAAAATGGCAGCAGAGGACCTAAATGGAAAACAACAAACTTTAATATTTTAATTTCTCAAGAATGAAAAGGGCATAAGTTCTTAGTAATTGTGAAAAATGTGTGTGGGTACTGTACATAATACTTACAAGTGAAAAAAAGTGAGTGACATTTTAGAAAATGGGTGTTCTCTCTGGTGCCCAGGACACTTCATCAAATACCCAGAAGGTTTTTTCTAGTATTTTTTTTTTTTGGATTCGAGAAACCTCATCCCCGGAAAGCGCACTTCGTGGGCCCAGGTAAGGGAGTAAAACCCCGGCTGTCCCATGCTCTTACAAGAGATGCACGTCTTGACTCGAACTCGAGACCTGCTGTGCAGATCTCAAACCCTTTACCATCACGCTACGCCCCTTGAGGTCAAATTTTTTCTAGTATTGTTTACAATTCAAAGTCATTGCCAATTTGACCAAACTGTTCCAGGCATCAGATCAGTAACCTCTTAGTCAGCAATGTCTAGTAGCTAGCAGTGGACCAGGATTAACACAAGCAGTTTATACTGTTGATCCACAATTTACACTTGACTACAAACAGGAATGTTTTTGTTGTGTTTTTCAAGCTAGCAAACGTTATACTCAACGATCAATCTTATTCTATTTACTGTGTTGTGACTGCAGATACAAAAACTGAAATGGCCATTCTACAGAATTGCTATGTTAGAGAGGATCTGAAGAAAATGTAAAGATCACGAAAGGTGTTAACTTTACCTTTATCCTGTGCTATGCTGGGACAGCCTGTTTTCAGTCCTTCTTTGGACTGGAACACACACGAGCCTCCTCTTGATTCACAATCTTCACATCCAGGCAAACTCCAAGTCAATCCAAGGCCAAAACTGTTGTCAGCAAGATAAGGACTGTATGAAAATGGAATGGGAATAGTTTTCAATTGCCTGCAAGAAAATGGCATGTGAAACGAGGATTCTACGGTGTAAACATGATTCCTGGAGTCACTCAAGCATGAAACTTCGTTGAGAGAAGGCGAAAGCCTGGTTGAACAGTTGAGGTATGTGAAATTCTTCAAAAGATAGTAATACTGGAAAGGTGTACCAGAGGGGTTGAGATTAAGAAAGACTTCATGGACACAATTTTTGGGGTCAAGAAGACTAAGTTTTCTGAATTCATAAGAGATGGATTTCACAACCAAGGGTCCATAAGATGGAAAATCAATCATGGTGGTGTTTTCTTTGCAGACAAGGTCGAAACCAGGTTGACCACAGTGCTGAGGCTGCCGGCCTGCTACCCGGAATGGGAAACGAATATCAGGACCGTCGTGACTGCACTTAACCGTTGGGCAGTCGGATTCAAGAGCCTTTATGGTTAGAAACATGGAGAAAAAGAGAATATAGAACATACAAGCATCCATTGTTTGTAATAACAAAGACGCAACTCACAAGGTCCGGCAATGCTAAACAGTTTGGCTGCTTCTCCTTGCTTCTCCCCCCTCTCTATGTCATATAGAAAGACTTGGCACAACGACCTTGTCTGATTGATATGTAAGCAAAATAAAATCCATTTATATAGATATAGTCAACTGTCAGCTTATCAAGAAAATATTTACTCCTCGCTATAAATTAATTGCCTTCTAAGTAACTTGTTTCCTAGTAATTTACTAATTTTACCAAGGAAGTCTTATGACTGCTTTTCCCAGTGGAACATACAAATTAAGATGCAAACAAAATATATTATTTTCTTGGAAAAAAAGCACTAGGAAACACGTTACTTAGACGGCAATTAAATAATTAATTAATTTTTACTTTTCCTATTAGGCACCTCTTTTCTAGAGAACGTAAAAGACTGGAAGACAGACGATCTTAACTGAGTGTGAGACTGCCCTAAGTAACATGTTTGCATTGTGGCGTTTATTTACTTTTAGTCTTTTACTCTTTTGTCATGCTGCTTTCGCTAAACAAGGTGCACGAATATTTGCTTTACAGAAAGTAATGGGTTTCTTGCAAGTTTCCTCAGGCCTTCGAAATTCGGTTTAGTGGTATTCAAGAGGCTGCTTGGGACCCAACTAGGGCATAGGAACAAAGTTAGTAGCTCCAGGTTGACTAAAATCCAACCGACGGCCTCTCTTTTACGAAATCTTTAGGCCTCCCTCGATTTGAAGGGGGATTCCTTCGAAAAACGAACTTCAAGGAAAATAATTTATCGTGTTCTTCACCCATTTTTCTTTTGTTTGACAGCATGTGTTGTATCTTGTTAAAATTGAAGTTAAGCTGACGACTTTGTAAGAGATTCTGGACATCTTGGCTAAAATTCATGCAATTTCACAGTATAAAGTAAGCGGGTTGAATTCCTAACTGGGACATTGGTCTAATGGCAAAAGACTCGAAAAGTCAAGTTCAGACTTTTGTTGTTCAAGATGTGTAAATTACTCGTAGCCATCCTACAAGCACTCTCTTTCTTGTTCTATTTTGTACCTATCGACAAAAACATTATTAGGTTCTTTGCATTCCAGCAATCAACTTTATTCCTTTTTACTGAAGTGATAACTACTACATTCATGAATATACATATTGAAAACTTCAGGAGATATGAATTGAATTAATGTTAAAGTTTCCATTTCTATAAATTAATAACAAGGAATCCATTGCGGCCACGCATGGAATAATTGACTCGCTGGATTGGCATTCTATTATATCAGCGTACACCGAACATGACCTTTTTCATTTGCATCAGAGTTCATGTCAATTCCAACTTTTTTTAAAAAAATAAAGGTATAAACGATTCACATCAAGTACTCCAACAAAGAGAGCTTCTTTGAAATTGATATATACGAGCAGCCCGATTAGGGTTGTCTAACTATGAAAGTACATAAGCTGTTTTGGTACGAGAAGAGGCTGAGGTATAATCATTTATCTAGAGAAATCACAGGCACTCTGGGGCGAGATTGTCATATACCAGGAAACATACACTGGAGCATTTAAATAATTCAGCCAAGGCACATTCTCCGATCTACTGAAGATCGTACACCAAACTACAAATAACAGAGAGATAGAAAGAAAAGGAATTGCAGGACAAACCCTATAGGAGTTCCCTTGCTAGCCTCACTGGTTTCTCCTTTAAAAATGCAACTTCACCATTTGGTGAAGTGAGCAGATGATGATTTGAACCCTCTTCTTCGCTCCTTGATGTCGTAGATGATCCAACAGATTCCAACCCGTCATCGTCGTCTACATCGGTATTAGGATCAAGGTAAGAAAACATAATATTCATCAAAATACCAAGCAACCACATGCAGAAGTCTCCTGGCCTTTACATGCACACACCAATGTAGAAGAGCAACACCCCTTCTTTACAATCAAAGCAGTCATTACAATGAGACCTAGAGCTCAATCATTTGAATGGAAATGGTTTCCCTAACTATATATGCACTGTTCTATACATGAATGACCACCTATGCAGGTAGAATAATTATGAGAGCCATGCACAGTAAACTTCCTAGCATCCATGAACATCACCATTTAAGTCCCAAACAGTGAGACAGCTAGGACAATCTGCAGCCAGCAGGCAGTTTAGGCCACAGATTTCCATTGTTCAAGTATGTCGCCCAATCATTGCTATCACGATCCATTTTCTACATTATCAAAAAAATCAACAAAGAAATGCTCCTGAGGTTTTTTCTAATTTATTGTACCAGGATGTTGTTGGGTGGCTCTACCTCTGCGTCACATGTGACTGTTAGTTTGCTTCTTGGACTTTGACCCCATTTCTTATTAAAAAAAGAAGTAATCAAGAATACACAGTAAATCTCTTTGTAGAGGAATACAATTTTATACAGAGCCTTCATCAACTTTGGACACCCAGTAAGAAAATTTCTCTTACAGCAAAAATCTTGAATTAAAAGAGCAGAAACTTACCAGAAAACGTTGGATGATCTGGAAGATGTCTAACTGCTGTGATCTGTATACTTTCTGGCAGTAAACAATTACAGAAAGAACCTGAAACTTCAAATAAAATCTCCTCGATCAGATTGGGAAAAAAATAAAACTGGACCCCAAAATCCAGTTTTAGCAGCTAGGCTATATAACCCACATTTATATTATTTGCAAATATAAAAAGCAACGTTGGTTATTAAACAGTTATTGTTAACATGCAAACAGTGGGCCAGGCATAGCTGGATCCAGCTCTAACATATATTCCAACAAAGAGCCACATTTAGAGTTGCGTAATTTATTTATTTTACAAAAATAATTGGTTACTTGAGCGTGCAGAGTGCTAGGCCTAGAAGATCTCCAGTGGACTAGAAAGTAGCTTCTCATATAACATGATATGTGACAAACCTAATCGAGCCATCCGATTTACCCATCCAGGAATAGGCTTTCCAGTTAATCGTTTACAGACTTCATCAGTAAAGTGGTTGCAATTCTTGGCAATCAAATGGTAAGTGTCTCCATGATATTTTGCAGACAGGTGTTCTATGAATGACTGAAATTCCGATCGAGACAAGTTGGTGCTGCCCAATAACACAGACCGTCGAAAAATAAAGCCTGGACAACTTCTTGGTTCCACCTCAAACACCCCACTGGTAGGGTACTCATGGGCTCCGAAGCCATACTCCATGCCATGTACTGATTGAAAGATTAGTTGCAACAAATTAGTGCGCATAAATTTTCAAAAAAGAAATACTGTAGAAAACATGGACAGGTTGATATATTATTCACACAAACCTGATACTAGAGTAAAATACAAATCACTGAATTTGAAACATTAAGATAGTTAGAAAATATCAATTCAGTTTGGTTTCACTTGCCAACTAAAACTGAGATCAATTTGAAGTGCTGTTACGGATTATCAAATTACCACAGCTGTTAAAATTACTTTTAGCCAGATAAGAATTAAAATGCTTTTTTTTTTTTTTTTGCTTTAGGAGTTTGAGAGGGCAGTTGTTTGTGCCTCGATTTCCTAAGAAATTTTTCTCCTGAATAACAAAAGTGAAAGCGATCTTTCCTGTTAGACCACTTGCATATAACTATCTACAAATAGCCACAGTCAGTGATTCAGATTAGATCACTGCCAAATGCTGATAGGAACTGTAGAAAACACATGTGAAGCAAGCAAATAACACCAAAAAGGTTTAAAGGAGTCTTGCAGCATTATCTGATAAAATAACCCTAGTGCCATCAAATATTATGAGATGTGATAAGCTGAGATCTGATGGCACTGCCTTAAAAGCACCCATAACAACGCATTCTAAAGACAGTACCATGCTTGTAGGTGAAGTAGCAAACTCAAACTTGAGGGATCTTGCAGTCATGAGAATTCTAAGTTGAGGGATAGAATGCTACAAAACTTGAGTGGTTTTCTTGTAGCCCTTCCTGGTAATCACTTGATTCCATACCTAACTGATGTCAGCTATTAGGCTATCTGTCCCGGTCCTGCACACAGTAAGCAACTAGGCACAGCACAGCACCGGTGATTTTAACTATAGTAACCTTGAATTATCACATCCTAATTAAGCCTTTCCAGGAAAAAGAGTGTTAAAACCTTCCATCATCTTGCCAAAAGAAATTCATATCTCAGGGTCATACTAATGAACATCTAGAGGAAACTATCCTACATCCAGTACTAAGTTTTCCTTTTAACTCCAAAAGGAAAAGCTTCAATCAGATGTGACTAAGCCATCTCATGTCCACTATATTAATACACAATGTGGTTAATTTCAAACAAAAGAACCCTAGAGAGGAGTGTAACGAGAGGAGAATTGGGCCCATGTGTCTAGTGTACAGAAAAAGCTTCACTAACCTCACATACAGTTAGCCCTATCCAATCTGACCAGTGATTCTCAATCATGCAAATTTGAAAAGATGTTAGCACTTCCCCACAAAAAAAGCAAACATATTAACTATGAAATATGTTTCAGTATTCCAAATCATCTATATTGTATCTCTAACAATACTGCTGCCAAAAAGAATAAATGAACCCAAAATCAATGAAATTAACTCTGTATTGTTAGAGATACGCTATAGATTATTTGCAATATTTAAACATATTTCGTATTTCATATGTTTGCTTTTTTGTGGGGGAGTTTTAACATCTTTCCAATTTTCGCTGGTGATGCAACATCACTGGTGTTATTAAATTTCATATTTAACAACCAATTAACTTCACAAAAAAACAAGTAATAGAGAGAAACTAGAGGGCAAGCATTTCTATTTGAAAACCATATAGTGGCAAACAGGGGGGAATTGCCTAAATGAAGGGGAGTTGCTTATGCATAATGAAATTATAAGGCCACATCATTAGTCAGTTTCCTTGCAAGTTAATGCAACCATTTTCTTCATGGCTACACCCAAATAACTTAAATAATCTCATCAGAGTTCAAAAAAATATAAAACTTTAAGAGATTATATTATCTAAATGATATTAACATAAAGAGTAGTGAAATCCACACTTTGCAACATACAATATTGTTTGCTAATGAGATTGAACATTTGGATAACATTTTTCAAAATTTTACAGAACCTAATATAGATGAATCAAACTTTCTTTTCCACATTATATTTAAAAGTTGAAGGTAAATTATCAAAGCAAAAGAAGTCCGTCACAGTCAACATTTTCTTTCTAGTGTGCAACACAATACATTGTGGTTTCACAGTCTGGCATGATACAGATTTTCCAAGGCAGTTATTCAAGTGCTTGTGAGTTTCTATGGTTGTTCTTCCAAATATTGAGCAGATTTAATAAAGGTCTGCTTCTTATCATCTCCGTCTTCCCTTGTTTATATATTTCCATTGCATTTTCCTGCACCCTCCCTCCTTACAGTAATTGTAGGAATACTTCATTTTTCCAATAAAAAATTAGGGAAGTCTTGTGAGCAGTGTCGTTCAAATTCCCTTGCAGTAGGAAATGCTGCTTAGCACGATCTTTTTAGTGAACAATGAGCATTTCTAAAAGTTAGCCTATTTCCACAAATACATGGTGTCACCACAAAGTCCACAAAGAAGAGACCATCCGTCCTTGCTCACAATCTCTTCCAGTTTATAACTTTCATTCTAAAAGTTTGTGAACGTGCAGACCTCTGAAGAAAATAAACTAGCACAAATCTGCTCTTTGCTCCCTCTAGATTAATTTAGGAAGATTGAGATGAGTTATGTTACATGTGCAGGATGACAGACATAAGAAAATTTGGATTGTGAATGTATCCTCCCAATGAAACAATAATTATTCTATTAGCATCTATAAAGCTAGATAATTTGCATATTTGTAAACAATATCTCTTTTGAATTAAATACAAAAAAGATTGCATTGCTTGCTTTCAGAATTAGAAGCACATTTAAGTCGCTAATTTACTGTATATTGCATCTTTTACTCCATGTCCACTTCATATTGGTCGAAACATTCTTTGACTGTGATAAATGCATCATAGAGATAAATCTGTCCATGTCTCGAGATATCTTTGACTCTTATTTGCAAGAATCCTTTACTCTTAGGTGATCAACCCCATTGCAAACGCAAACTTCTTGTGTTGATCCTATAAAAAATGGTACACTTCTCTGGCTCATGATTCCCTCATCATGAATTTCAGCCTATCTTAAAAAGTCTCCAAAAATAGAAGTTTTACCCCAACATACCCCAACACCAAGAGCAAAATGAGAAATCTATGCAGGTCGAACAGTGATTATCACTTGTAGTTTCCATTAGTCCACAACTATCATGCCAAAAGTGAAAAACCTAGAATACTCTCACAAGAAGCAAAATTCAACTAGAAATGCCAAAATTATGCACAATTAAGCAGGGGAAAAAAAGATTCTATCATCCATTAAAAATCAATAAATTACCTTCAATACCGGAATGGAAGATCCCAAGACCAAACCAGTAGAGGTAGTTATTTATAGGTGTAAGATCATATATGTTAAGATACAACATCACACGACTGCTCCCTCCATTACTCTGCTCCTTCTCCGAGCTTGTACTCGAGCTCGAGCTCAAAGGAAACAACCGCATTGTTTGCAATCAACAACTCTGCAATTTATAGTCCAAAATTTCTATATCACAAGCTCACCATCCTCTACATCAATTCAACAGAGCCCTTAAAAATCATAATAACAGAAATATTACAAGAGCAGCATGGAAAACTGTAGCTACGAAAAGTTTAAGCAAGCAGTCTGGTTGCTGTGAAAAGTGAAAAAAGTAGGGGGGGGGGGATAAAAGAAAAATATGCTGACTGTTTAGTTTTTTTTAATTCTTTCTTGCATTTTCTCGGAAAACAAATAGAGGATACAAAGAGAGAGTTAGTTTACCAATAAACTGAGAGTGGAAGGAATTGAAGCGACAAACCCTAGCAAGAATAAAAAATTAGATACAAATAAACAGAAAAGAATTCAATTCTAACAGAAAAGAAATGGCAATATTTATTTATGAATGTAAGCGCAGAGAGCGTACGGAAGATTTTGTAAATATAGATAGATAGATTGATAATTAGGAAATTGGGTTTCTCAGGTGTGAGAGGATTTGAATCAATTTCCGCTGTTCTTGTATTTCCTTCCAAGGGAGGAGAGAAAGGGAGATAGATAGCTTCAATAATTAGAGCTTCTACGTGATAAAGTTAATTTTTATTTTTATTATTATTAATTGATTGATTTATGGATTAGGAAATTGTGTGTCACCCTCCTCCATTTTCTTTTTTTAAAAAAAAAAACATTCCATAATTCCGTATCTCTCACAGTATCACATGTTTCTCATTATTACTGTACCAACTACCAAATATTAAAAGCAACGTTGGTTATTGGGTTTCTCAGTGATTATTTTTAAAATTTTAAAATGGCATAGATTTGTTTAAATTCGTATTTGAAATTGTGTTTTTTTAAATTTTAATTTTTTTATTTAAAATTATTTTTTTATTATTTTAATCCGCTACATTAAAAATATTTTTAAAAAATTAAAAAAATAACCACTGCTTTATTATAAATTTTGCTGGTAAGTGTCCACTGGACAACTACATAGTTGATATTCAATCTATGGTTTATTTATTCCACAAATTATCTTTTATTTTCTATGTAATAGTTTTCAATATTGTTCGTTTTGGATCTCAAGGTTAAGAGAATTTTTTTTTTTTTTGTATTAAAATTAAATTCTCTCTATAGAGTTTTTTTTATTTAAAAAAATATTTATATCCCTATTACACTGTATTTACAGAAAAACCTTTCTTCTAATATTTTTAAAAAAATCATTTTTTTAAATCATAACATATCAAACAAGCTATTTTGCTAAGAAGGTGATTCTATCGAATCAAATCAAATTAATGGACTTCATGTTAACGCATTAGATGATTAGCTTGTTTTAGCGATAATTATTATTTTTTTTGTTATAATATATTTTTTATTTTTTAAAATTTATTTTTAACATTAATAATTTAAAAAACATTAAAAAATTAATTTTAAATAAAAAATTATCTTTTAAAAAACAACATGTTTATATCAAAAACAAACAAAATACAAGGTAACGAAGAATAAAAAAGTTTTATATACAGACAAACAGAGAGAGAGAGAGACATATGTTTTACTTTTCCTGGACAACGTGATGCCTCTGCAAGAATGGAAAGGAACGTATGATCCAAGCTTTCTGCAAAAACACAAAATGATTGAACATTCTATCAGATAAAAACATTAGTTACAGTCCAAAACCAGTGGCGAAGTGGAAATTTTTCAGTT
>Ga0325414_1008154_pt1 | contig 11101 bp, 5 predicted proteins | sample PopdelMetagenome_8_FD_206183 | JGI IMG/M metagenome (GOLD analysis project Ga0325414, IMG submission 206183) | Populus deltoides microbial communities from Bellville, Georgia, United States - Leaf-PdKOR-R3 | ecosystem: Host-associated > Plants > Phyllosphere > Phylloplane/Leaf | place: USA...
TCCCAGCGGGAATCGCACTGATGATCTCAGTCTTGTCTCGCTGCGCTAAGAGCAACTCCAAGGATGTGTTAAATGAAAAGTCAAAAATAATATTAAGTGTTAAATAAAATGTTAAAATGTTTTTTTTTTTAAAGAAATTCTGTTTTCACATATCTTTTTTAAAAAATCAAAACTAAAAAATTTAATTAAATGCAGTCATGTAAAAAAAAAAAAAAAAACAACAAACTCATTAATAAAAATGAAGTATTTATTTCTTCCACTTTTTAAATGATTTTTTCTATTGAAATATATATAATAAAAAAAACTATATTTATATTATTTAAAATATTATTTTATCAATTTAGCTATTTAAAGTAACATTTGTTCTAACTAGGGGTGTTCATTTTCGGTTCGGTTCAATTTTTTTCAAAAAAAATAATCAAACCGAATTCTTTTTAAAAAAAACCGAAACCGAAACCGGTTCAAACCGACCGGTTCGGTTCGGTTTTTTAGAACAAAAACCGGTTCAAACCGGTTTGACTCGGTTTTTTAGGTTTGGCTCGGTTTTTTTTCCGTTTTGGCTTAGTTTGTTTGGTTTTAGCTAGGTATGGCTCGTTTTTTTCTGTTCGGGTTCGGTTCGGTTCGGTTTTTTCGGTTGCAGACTTAAAAAACTAAACCGAACTGGTCGGTTTTTTTAAAATTTTAATTGGTTTAATAGGTTTTTTTCACGGTTTGATTTTTTCGATTATTATTTTCCAGTTTTCTCGGTTTAATCAGTTTTTTGGTTTTTTTAAACACCCCTAATTCTAACCATTCCAGCTGCAACATGGTATTGGTATAAAATAATTAAAAAATGTATATTAAAGTGTTTTGAAAAAAATATCCAATTGTAGCTAGTGATTTGTTCTAGTGGTTTGTCTAGCGATTGAGTGCTTATTTTTATTTATTGATTACCAATTAAGTTAAGACATAAAACAATTTATTTTTAAATTTCTAATACACTGGATTTAAATCCTGCATCGCGGATATAATTTTAGATTATTTTTAATATAGTAAAAGAATATATCAATATTACGGATGCGTTTTATTATATCATGTTTTTTTAGTTAGAAAATTTGAAGATGCTATTTAATTTCAATAAAATAAATTTAAAAATTAGATAAATCGATCAACTGTGAAAAAGTGATTAATATTAATTAAATACTAAATTGTTAAGCAATATTTCTTTTAAAAGCAAAACACATGAGTATACAATTATTTAACACCTTTTTCTCTTTCAGTTCTACATATTTTTATCTGAAATGTTATTCTTTTCATCAAGAAGAAACAATTTTTTTAAAAAAAAATACATCATACAAATCTGGTTTACTTCTCGCACTAAGCTGCAGGTTGGACTAAGATTTCTTGAATGTAAAAAAAAAGAATATCTAAGTTACAAGGAATTTTTTGACATTGTCATTAAACCTGATCCAACTAATCAAACTTGAAAACTCTCAACTCGATTTCTTGCAAAGTTCAGGTTTCAAATTAAATTATGTGAGGATAGTCTTGATGTGACACAGTCAACTTGGTGTATCCAAAGACAAAAAAAATCAAATGTGAAAAAAAGACAATACACATGAGTTCAAAGACAACTTGAACGACCAGTAAAAAAAGGTTTGACTTTTAAAAAAATTGAAGCTGGTATCTTTTTTTTTCTATATAGAGATGATGACATATTAGATCAATTCCGGTTAACCTATTAAACTTGTGAGTTGGGTTTTGAATTCCAATAGATTCAATAATTTTTTTATTTTAATTATATGATAAAAATAAAACCAATTCAAAATCAACTCAATATTAAAAAATAAAATTGAAAAAAACTCATAAAAAACCTAATGTTGAAGTTTTTTTTATATAAAAAAAACATGTCAGGCCAAGTGCATAACCCCAAGTGAGTCGACGTGTTAGGGCCTTAAGAAAAGTCGAGGTGTTTGGGCTTGTGTTAGGCCTGTGCTCTTGGGCCATATTTATTTATTTTTATTTTTAAGAGGCACACAACATGTTGTCCACCCTAATTTTTTTTTTAAATAAATAGACAACGCGTCGCCAACTACTGCCCATCTCAAAATTCAGCCACCACTATAGTGGTCGAAAAATCACGGGGTAGGGTTTTTTGGGTTAAAAATCCATTTTTCAATATATTTTCACAAAAAAAAACACATATTAAACACTATAAAAACCTTTATAAACAACCTACTAAGCTAAATTAGTTGAACCAGAAAACCAAAATGAAAATCAATCTCTTTTTTCATTCATGTTTACAAGAGAAATCTACTACCATCAAACTCCCCTCATCAAATTGATTGGAATCGCGATAACCAATCCTTATCTCTCTATTTCATATTTTTCCAGTAAATTTCTCTCTCTTCTTTCTAACTCAATGACTAAAAAATAAATAAATGATTTTTTGGACCAAAATAAAAATTGTCATGAATTTGAGGTGAGCCATGTATTTTCTCTGTATTTTACATTTCAATTCCCTATCATTTAATTTTATATTTCTATTAAAATTTGGAACCTAATTTCCTATAATTAGACTATAAAAGGATGCAATTAAAAGAAACAAAAAAAAATTAAGTTTGAAAATTAAAGAAAAACAATTGGGTAGTAGGAAAAAACAAAGTTTGAAAATTAGAAAACCAAAACTAGGCAGAAGGTTCATTATTCATCTGAACAATAGTTGTCTCTCGGTTAATTATACTATAAAAAGATGAAATTAAAAAAAAATTAAAATTTTTAAAAAATACTAGGCATGAGATTCATTGTTCATATGAATGGTGGTTGCCTCCTAGTTTTTTTTTTGTTTTGTTTTTGTTAATATCAAATAAAACAAAATATAAATTACAATAATCTCTTTGAAATATTATAAAAATAAAAAATAAATTTTAAAATAAATATTATTTAAAAAAAAGGAGAACAATACAATTTAAAAAAATCATAAAGAGAGGGTATTAATTTAAATTGAAATTAAAAAAAAAGTAATGTAACCTAAGACTTAATTAAACTTTTAATGGGTTTAATTGACTTAATTGAGAAAAAAACTAAGTTTGAAGGCCTAATTTTAGTTAAGTTGCAAGTTTTGGGGACCAATTTTAAATTTTAATAAGTTAACCAGTCAATTTAGAGGCTTAATTGTGAAGAAAAAAAGAAGTTTGAAGGCCAATTAGGGATTCAATTAAAATAATTCAAAACCAAAGACCAAGATGTAAAAGATGCTTACATTTAGGGACTAGAATTAACGGAATCAGGGGTCAAATTAAAATAAATTGAAATTTAATGGATAAATGAGGGCCAAGTTGCACAATCTGAAAACCAAAGACTCATTTATAGAAGGCACGCAGCTTAAAGAATTCCAATCAACATTTTTAGGGATGTGATTGTAGGAATTGAAAAGTTTTTAGGTTAATGGAGGATTCATGCGCAAAAAATCAAAGTAAATGGACTAGAATGGAAATTCTCAAAACCCTAATTTTTAGAGTTTAGGCTAGACGACGTGTCCTTTGGGTTTTAATAAAGAGAATGAGTGATACTTCATTCAAGCACTGCTTTTTTTCTTCTTTTTTTCTACCAAGAAGGTTGATCGATGAGCCATATTCAGAAGAATAAATATGGCGTCTCTAACCATATTAGGAGCACTAATTGGCACTAAATATATGAGAAACACTTTTTCTACAAGGATCAGTCATCTTCATCAAGCGTTTATATCCCATATATTTTGATGAACTTGATAACATCTTGTCTCCAATTAGTTTTCTCTGCCTTAACATATTCAAATTAATCGAGGGAAAATCTTCTAATCAATGGATGTAGAGTTCTAAACCTCTAAAGCAAGCGTGGTTTATTCCCAGTCATAGATATACATCTCATCTATATGTTTTAGGTATGTTAATGACACATTTATATCCCAATCCCCAAGATTAATTTGTCAAAGTATCCTACCCAGTTAGCCTTGACTGAAAAATAAAGTCACGCATAAAACAATCAACTTTGAGGTTGCTTTCTCTTGATAGGGTTCATTTTATAGAGAACAAAGAGAAATTGACACCATAACTTTTAGGGGAAAAGAGGGGGGGGGAATCTTCCATAACAACCTACCTTTGGGAAAACCACCATGAAAATGGTGAATGGTTTTGTAACTTCCTGATTTTGTTTCAACCTATAAAATGAGTGTTTTTCCAAAGAAGAAAAAAGGATGGAGAGAGAGATTCCAGAGGAGATCAAGAGAGAAATTCCAGAAAAAATAGTTAGCAAAAGTGAGAAAATAAGAGGAAAATAAGCAGAAGAATAAAAGGTTGAAAAGGAGTTGGAAACAAGAAGAAGAAGCAAAAATATCTAGAAAAGAAGGCAACATTATAACTCAAGGTATATTACTTACCTTTGATGAGAGAGTATGGCTCAATGAGTACACCCCTCATTAACCTCTTTTAAATTATTACTAGAATGTTTATTGTTCATCTATTGTGGTTAGTTACTAGTTTAAGGACAATGTAAGTGTTTCGATGTATCAAATCATATTTTGAAGTAATATGCATTGTTTTGAAATGTATGTTCAAGATGGTATTGAAAGCATAGTTTGATATTTTAAGATTGTTAACATAAAGATGATTTAAATGACAGCTAAGTATGCTTTGATGTTTAAGTTTATCACTAGATTTTTTTTTATTTCATTTATTGGTAAGTGATTTACCAAAACTATGATCATTGGTTATTTTTTATGAGACCTGAGGTTCAAATAAGCTATGCTCATGATAATACTAGTTGAAAACAAGTGTCAAAATATAGTGATAGTGTTTAGAAATAATTTTTTAAGGATTTAAAGTTTGTTTGATTTAACTATTGCATTGTGTTTTTGTTTGTTTTCTTTAGTTTTTTTATGGTTCAAACAAGTTACTAAGAGTATGTTTGAACTAAGTTGTTGTGTTTAAGCTGTTATTTTGGGATTTTAGTCAATTTATGGATTTAGAGCATGTTCTAGGTTTTTCTAGGTTGGTGTTTATTGGTTGTCAATTTGATTTTCTTGTAATATAAAGTTTTTACTTGTCTTGTATGTTTTTATTGAAGCCTAAACCTATACATGATTAATCTTTACTCGTATTTTGTCTATTTGAGGTTTGGTTTGGATCAACTAATCCTTAATGACTTTGAATATATAGGTTAGGTTTAAGGCTGTTAAGATTCAACTCTTGAAATTTATGGCATATATTTCCATTTGAATAAGTCTTTTGGCTTCACTTATCCATATTCTATATCTCTATGCTCACTTATGATTTGATACAATCTAGTCTTTAGCTTCGATTGAATTTCTGGGTTCATGTTGTGGTCTTTATGTTCATAAAGATATTCAACCTAAATTTCTTGTTTGATCATTTTTATTTTTGTTTTGATTATGGGTTGTGTTTATGAGTTCGGGCTAGATTGAAAAGCCTAGTCCATGTGATTGAGCTGGGTCTTCGATTTGTGGGTCAGGTTGGGAAGCCTAATCCACGTGATTAGGCCGAACCTTTTAAGACATAAAATTATGTTTGGCAATGCAAAATTTTGCCAAAGGAAAAACATATTTTTGGGTTATTAAGGTGTATTTGCCAAACACGTCCTTAGAATATTTTTTAAGTTAGTGATTTTTAGCTAAGGATGTATTTGACAAACATACCTTATCATTTTTTTCCAACCTTATATTTCTATTTTTTAATGTTTTTTTCCAAATGCACCCTCCATTTAAGTTTAATTAATCTTCATATTTTGTTAGGAACCATTTTGTAATTAATTTTAGGTATTTTATACTATTTTGGCTCCCTTGTATTTAATATTTTTTATTGTGAACTCATACATAAGACACTTTCCCGATATTAAATAAACTATTTTTTTTATAAGAAAATCTTTCTTTTAAAAAAATTAATATATTCATTTATGTTTTAAAATTGCATATGACCAAGTTACTCAAAAAAAAAAATCACATGTTGCATTTTTATCTAAAAAAAAACACAAAATGCATTGTATGATTTAACATTTTTTATTAAAAAAAATATCAAAAATATTCAAAAGAATATTTTCTATATTTTGCATGCCTCATAGACTTAGTAGTTTATTAAACTCATGGTGATTTGGCTTAATTTTTAAAAAATATAAAAAAATCAACTTGTTTATTTTTAATATCAAGAATTATAAACTTATACGTAAGATGTATTCGTGATATTTTAAAAGAAATAAATACAAAACTGTGTTTTGGTCTTAGAATGGTCAGGTTTGATCAATAAAATCATGGTTTATCTTATTGAGGTGGATCTACTTTGATAAATAGACGAACCAATGTTATAACAACACAATGATGCCTTAGAAATAAACAGACAAATGAATAGTGCAACTTACCTTAAGTAAAGTGTATTAAAGGTGATATCGTTTCCCTATGCACCCCTAGTTCTCTTATCTAGATTCTAAATATCAGTTAAGGTTTCTAATGATTAAAATACTAGGTGGCGACTCCAAACCTTTTAAACCATAAAAAAAGACAACTTGTTCTTCCCACACCACCAAAATCTGATCTAGAAGGATGATTGTCACAATATTATACACATACAACAGAATGACAACTCCATTAGAGAGTTTTTTATGGACTAAGCTTTTTTGTTTGTCTGTTTGTTGTATATTAATTTGATTGGTCAGTGTATTTATTTTCAATATGTATTTTACATATATTGCTCATGCATTGTATATTGGATATAGATTAATGCCATGCTTTAACTTGTTATAGCACACACAAGTTTTCAAGTTAGATGATGGATTAACGGTTTGTCTTATGACCATCGGTCAAGGCTCAGGCTCATGAAACACTTAACTCATATATAAATGTTTGATTGATAATGGTTTGCATATATGCCTTAACTATTTCTTGCAATGCCCCTATACTATTCTTATAGGAACCGTCATTGGGTAGATCAAGACTCTTAGACAAGGTAGAAAACTTACTCATATTTCACTTAATGACTAGAACCTGCTTATAGGTAAATGCTACTAAATATTTATATTGCATTAAAAGCAAACCTAACCATAAAAGCACTATTTTATTTTTGGGATCCTAATTATAGGTGTTTTACCTTTGAAAACATTGATATGACACCTATCTTTGAAGAATATAGTAGGATTCTGGATTTTTCAAAAGATAGTTGTAAAGTTTATTCCAAATAGAGATTTAAGAATATTGCTTCTAAAGTAACTAGATTATTGTGTTCAGGTAAGGTTAGCTAGTGTAGAATTGCTAATGGAGGGTTTAGATGGAAAAATATTGAAGTCAAAATGAAGAAAAACATAAAGGAAGGAAAACTAGGAAATAAGAGGTACAAGATAGTAGCCTTTGCTATATTTAAGCTAATTTTGTTCTAATCCGACATTAGAGTTACTAGTCTAGGAGCTGTAAATGCATTAGTAGAATATAAACATACTAAAATCAACCTTTCTATTGCAATTTTGAAAAAAAAACCATACTTTCACTTGACCATTATGGGATGTGCGGAAAAGAAGTCATAAGATGCTGTGTTCCAATATTATATCTATGGATTGTTAACCATATTAAGAACCCTAGAGATATTTTCAATATTTGTTTATGGTTCGATCTAAGACCGTTGAAGATAATTATAGATGAATCTTAGAAAGGACTTGGATGAGAGAGCACAAGTAGAGAAATATGTTGCATTGCCACAAAGTAACTTCAAATGGAAAACACCATGAATAAATAACACAACATGAATTATAAGTTGTGGTAGCAAAATACAAGTCTCCTTGATCTGGGTAACTAGCTATATTTATTATGCACCTGCATTGGTGATCAGACAACTTAGGAGAATACAATATGTTCCCGGGACTCTAGAGTTAGCTGATTTTACTGGTTTATTTAGAAATCAATTGTCTCTTGAAGAATTAGCCATATTAGACAAGATTAGAAAACGTTTCTTATGGTAAAAAATGAAGAAAAGAATATGATCATATTTAGCCAAAATTATGCTATTTAGAGGAATGAAGGACTTTCTATGACGGTTGAATCCATGAATCCCAAAACCTTTGAATATGAAGTGGGGCTTTCTCAGATAATTAAGGAAGGGCCAAAGAAAAAAATGGTCAGTAATGAAGACGAGCTAAGAGAACATCTGGCAAAATCCAGAATCGATCTCTGCAACAATAAAGGGCAACAACAACTTTTGGAAAAACAACTTGAAAATAAAGATAAAATGAGGAACTACTTGAACATGCAACTAAAAGGAAAGGATGAATAGTTAACAGCTCCGAGGAAAGATCTTGGAATAGTATATGAATGAAAAAAAAGGTTGAAATAGCCACACAAATAGCTAAAAGTATCCAAGATGAATTTGGAACTCGAATAACCAAGCATGATGAATTGACCAACAAATATGTGCTAATAGAAAAGGAGTTGGCCAATGTCAAAAAGTCAATTAAAGGCAAGATAAATATTAACAAGAAAATGATAATCTCTTTGAAAAAGAAAAGAGACAATATAAGGAAGAAGTTAAATGCTGAAAATGAGAAAAATTGGTTGGACTTGATTAAAATAGAGGAAGAAAAAAGAGTTCAATCACAATATCTAAGGGTTGAGGAAGAGAAGAGTGCTAGAAAAGCTACCAAATATGATACTAAAGACTATAAAAAAAAGGGCTGAATCTTTAAGGGAGCAGTTTGTGGTGGTGCAATTTGAACCAGAGATTCAAGAGGAAGAGCAGTAGCAATTGAGAGGCCAGCACTTTGAGATAAAAGAGGAGCAAACATGAGTGTTAAGGGTGTTAAAACTATATTAATAGTTTTAAGGTCCAAATTAACTCCAAAATAGTCGAGGTTGACGTTGAGAGGGAAGAGTTGCAAAGGGCAATGGCTAAGGTAAATTAGTTAGAAAAGGAAGTACAAGTGTTTAAGAGAAGTAACAAGGCTGTAACTTCTAATAATGGTGTCCTGATCACTGATAATATATTATTTCATGACAAGATAATACCAATAACATGATAGATTGAGCGAATAACTCATCAAGCTGAGAGTTGTAACAACAAACTACTTAGGTTAGAAATGATATGATGAAGTACCGAGAGCACTTGGATGCAACTACTATTTTTATTATAAATACAACCAATAGAGGTAATTTTTTTTATGAGTAATGATGCAAAATGTCTTTTTTTTTCCATTTTAAACTATCAAATATATATGAACTCTTCTTTATTATTATATGAAGGGGCTACAACTCACCTTCTTTCATCTAATATGTACAAGATTCAACCATGATAAGAACTTGGGAACACAAACACTTCAAACCTCAATAACCACATTTACAACTCCAAAATACCCTTAATTAGTTTAAAAAATAAAAATTAAATTGAATAAAAAAATCTTTTAGATTCTCATTCTATTTTTCAGCATGATTATAGATTCAAACTAACTTCATTGAATACCTCTCTTGAAGATGAATCAATCAATATCAAAATTGGCTTTTTTTTTTTTATCATTGTAATGTGGTTGTTTGAATTTTTTTTCTTTTCTAATGACTTTCTTTTTTAAAAAAACATTTAGAGACTGAAAATAATAAAAATAAAGTTTAAAATTAAAGTATAAATATTTTAAACCATAGAGATTAAATAAAAAAAATTAAAAAACTGGATAGAACAAATTAAATTCTTGCACACCTTAATGATAATAAAATATGAGAAAAGTTATAATATGATACGACGGTGGAGACTGGTATTTTCTTTGGTATTTGCGAAACTAGAAGAGAAGAAGACGCCGCCCAACCAGGTATCTTTTGAGATAGCCTCTCTTCTCCCTATAATCCTAAACAAAAGACACGTAGGCCAAAAAGCGTCGAAAACAAATCCAACAAAAGCCAAAACTATCCTTGTGTGGCTTAGAACCGAACTCCCTCGCCCAGTAACAGCCGCGCAATCTCCCTGCTCTCTCATCTTCCCACTTGCCACGTGTTCTCCCTTCCTCCACCCCTTTCCCTCCCTCCCTCCCTCTCTTTTGTTGCTGTCGTCTTCACATGATTTCCTTGTTTCGTGGAAAACTACAAAACAGTCATCTAACTGTATAGATACTTACATTTAGGTATTAAAAGTTTCTATTCGAGCACTACCTTAGTTGATTGGTTTTCCTCCGATTGCAAGCGGCAACAAATAAATTTATATTTATTTTATAATTCTTGTTACCCTTCTATCTACAAAACTTGGAAACTTAATTGAGCTTACAGTAAAACTTCTTTTTTTTTTAATTAATTCTAGGTTATGCCGATAAAACTTCCATGTAGTTTTATTTTAAATTCAAATTAGATAAAAAATTGATTTAGAGTTTTTTTTCTTGTCAATTTCATTTTTCTTTCTTAATTTTATCCATAGACTTATTTTTATTACTAATTAATATTGCTTTTTGATTGGCCAAGTTGATTGAATTATGTTGGATCAATACCTACATGATTTAATTTTAAAACCAAGATAAGTAAAGAGTCATTTAATGAGATTTTAAGGTTGATATATTAGATCGAGTTTAATAACAACGCTAAATAATTCTCTGTAATCTGAATTTTTTATCATGTTCATTCTTTTATTTGATTCATAGCGTAGCACTACCCTGTAAAATCATGTTGTAATTCTTAATTAAAATATTTTAAAATAATAAAAATAAAAATAATAATTTTAAATTCATTATTTTAATCATGAAAATGTAATATCATAAGCATATTTTAGTATAAGCACAACATGATCAAATTTTTAAGCAAGTTGAAGTTGATCTAAATCCAAACATTAGATCAAATTTGAAATTACTTTCATGTATGATCAAAATTTTTCCAAGAGATATACTAATTCGGATTGAAAAAAAAAAAAAAATCAACCCTAAAAGTTGTTAATTGCTTTTAACTAATACAACCGGGTTCCATTTGATTTAGGACAACGCTGCTTAATTTTAGGACCCAAATGAATTATTTATAAAGTTGAAGACTGATATGTAGTTTCTCAAACTATGAAGTACCACTATAATTTCTATGATTAAAAAACAAAGACAGTCTCTGTGTCTTGTTCTTCTCCTTCTCCAGCTTCCC
>Ga0325414_1008156_pt1 | contig 11101 bp, 4 predicted proteins | sample PopdelMetagenome_8_FD_206183 | JGI IMG/M metagenome (GOLD analysis project Ga0325414, IMG submission 206183) | Populus deltoides microbial communities from Bellville, Georgia, United States - Leaf-PdKOR-R3 | ecosystem: Host-associated > Plants > Phyllosphere > Phylloplane/Leaf | place: USA...
ATGATGATGATGATGATGATGATGATGATGTGGAGAATTCTTGAATTATCGAAATAAAATAGAAGTAATTTATTTTTATTACAAAACCCTTTTAGTTTTTCAGTAGTTCACTTCACATCCTTTTTGCTGTTTCTCTCTCTGCAAAAATATAATAATGCTACACAAAGAATGAATTGTTTGTCTCAAGGCTCAATTTTCCTTAAAAGGAAATATCAGGGCCCAATTTGTTAAACTTCTAATAACCTAGTTTATGGGCCAAGTCAGCATTAAGTGGACCTTAATGGGCTTTGACACAACTCTAACTATTTTGCAAGCCTAAAAGTCATTGAATTCCATGATTAGTGAAATCACTATATAGGTATCGAGTTAGGTGTTTTTTAACATCTTAAAAACAATATTCAAGCGAGATCAATAGTTTTAAAAAAGAAAAAAAGTATGAGGTTTGATTCATTGACTTAACCGAGTTTTATAAGCTCAGTTTATTTAATAATATATTTAAAAAGTATTGATAATAAATAAAACAAAAAAAAAATAATTAACTATAAAAAATAAGTTGTCAATATTATACTTTGGAGGAGAAAAAAAAAGCATATTGGAGACTGAATGTTGCTCCGCTATAAACACTACCCCACCACCAAAAAGAGCTCATAAAGATTGTTATAACGCCACTGCAAAAAGCTGTATAACGACACCGAAAGAGACCACAAGCGCCATCAGAGCAACAACCTGAAAAGCCCACAAAAAAATATCATGAAGCGAGCATCCTATCTTCATATTTAATTTAATTCAAAAACAAATTTTTTTTTAAAAAAACTAAATTTAACAAAGAACAACAAATAATAAGGCCCGAGATAACCCGAGTCATTTTTAAAATTAGTGAAAAATTCTATAAAAAGAAAATAAAAAAAAATATCGGAGCTCAACATCTAATTAAATATATATTGAAGGATGAAACTGAAAGAACATGAGCTTAAAAAAAAAAAAAACCTAGGTGAATCTTCTAAACTTGGGTTAATATCTTAAAGACTTAAAAAAGATGAACTAAAAAAATCAATTTAAAAAATTTGTCAAAATAAAAAAAATAGAAATAAAAAGAATGGGGATCAAATATGATAGAAAAAACTAAGGTATGAAGAATACCTGGAGCTAATATGCAGGTGCTTGTCATATGACATATACATTGAACTAACCCGTAAAAAAATTATATATGAAGAGATCATCTATTTCTATGAAAAGGCTCACGTGATAGTTGTGTAAGTAATTCTTAGATTTGAGATTACTAACTTATTTTATATAAGAAGTGTTATGCTTTGATCTTGACCATATGTTGTCTTAATCAAGGGTAACAAATGAGAATATATTCAATAGAACATAAACTATTTGAAGATATTTAAGTAATCACGAGATAATTCATCACCTAGGTAAATTAGAGAAAATATTCTATCTATTTTAAAATAGTATCTATTATGAGATTCTTAGCCAATGTGAATTGATTTTTGAAATCTTATTTAAAGAATTAATTACTACAATGTTGGTAGTCATAACCTGATTTTAGGTTCCCTTAAAATTGTCTTTTTCTTAAAGAAGAAGAAGAAGCGAGGTGGTTGGAAAGACATGCTGAAAAAAGGTTTAAATGAATAAATGAAAGATGAAAAAATCAAAATGAATCTTTGATGAAATTGAAAACTCAATCGCAACCTTAAAGGACCTCTATGTGAATGACAATGCAAACTCAAGGTTAATTTAAGTGAATATCAAACGAATTTTCATAAAAATTTAGTTTGAGTACTTAATTAGACTTTTAATAGTTGATTTGATTTAATCATGAACCTGATTAAAGATTTAATTAAGTTTAAGAATTAATTAAGAGTAAGGACCTAATTAGACTTTTAATAGGTCAAATTAATTATATTAAGGACTTAATTGGTGAAAAATTAAATTTGAAAGTCTAAGTTAGGCTTAATTGAGAAGATTGAAATTTTGAATGACCAAATTTAACTTTTACAAGCTTAATAGAATGAAATCAAGGGTGAAATTGCAAGAAAATCAAAGTTAGGAGCTCAATTAAAGGCTAAGTTTTAAAAAATTCAAGACCAAAGATCTCTCTACAAAAAGCGCACATATTCAGGAACTAAATTTGGTTAAAAATATGGGTGAATTTGAAGAAATTAAAAGTTTGGAGGTTAATTAAAGATAAAATTGAAAATATCCAGACTAGGAACTATGTTGAAAAAGCTCTAAAAAAATTAAATATGAAATTAAAAAAGTAAAATTCAAACCCTAATTAATATAGGGTTACCAAAATGACGTTGTTTCATTTTAAATGAATCGGTGTGTTTTGACAAAAATATTTGTTTTATTCAAAATGATGTCATTTTGTGTAATTCATCTATGTAAAGACATTAATAATCATAAAGGAAGGATATTAATTGAAAAATAAATTATAAACATTATTTAAAAAAAAAGAAATGTTAAGAAAATGTATTAATTAAAATAAAAGCCAAAACCAAAATAAACAAAAATAAGAAAATGGAAATGATAGTCTAGATACCACAAGCTTATTAAAAAATAAAAAAAACAAACGACTTGGGTTACAGGACCGATTAGGTTTAATAAGTTGGTTTTATTTTAATTAGATGATAAAAATTAGACAAAGATAGTAAGGAATAAATTTTTTATAAAAATCAAAGACCATGATAACTTGGAAAAAAAACCATTGGAAGTACAAAATTAGATAAAAAAAATGGACAAAAAAAAAAATACTTGGCTCTAGTCAACCTGAGTTAGCATTATAAATATGTAATCTAGGTAATAAGAAGTGAGTCAACCCAGGTTAACCCAAAAAACTTATAGCACAAGTCATGAGAATAAGATAATTCGATAAAAAAAAAATTGAAGAAAACTACAAACCTAATCTTTTGTTTTTTTTAAAAAAATACTAATGTTGAATGATAAAATCAGAAAAACAAATAAGCAAAAAAAAATATCGACCCGCGTTAACTTTTTAAACCTGTGACTCAGGTCATTAGATTAAAAGCACTATGGATGAAAAAACCATGAAGTACAATTCCCAACGAATCAAACGCTAAAGGATAAAACTGAGAAAAAAAATCAACTACTCAAAATTATCTAAAAAAAATTACAATTAAAAGAATGTGGGTGAAACCAAAAAATAAATAAATTAGAGGGCAACCTAAATTTTTTTATTGGAGGGTTAAATTGAAAAAAAAAATTAACAAAAGAAAAAAAACCGAAAGGATGATGACCAAATTGAAAAAAATAATACAACATGAAGTTGGATTGAAGGATGAAATTGAATGATAATAAAACTATAGAAGAGCCAAAGTAAAAAAAATTAAAAAACAAATAATATGGAACAAATTGGAAAAAAATAATATATAAAAAATTATAATTGAATAACTAAATTGAAAACAAATAAAATTTTTATAAGAGGGTCAATAACTAAAATTAGAAATCAAAAGAATAAGTACTAAAATCAAAATACCAAAAATAAAGAGGACTAACCGATACTTTTTAAGGGAAGAGAAAAAAAGGAAAAAAAACATAAAGGTCTATCAATGATAGATCATCTTGTCGCTGTCTATATGCGTCACACGAAGAGGAAGAGGACGTGAAGATGCTTTCAACAACACTGTGGAATGATAGGTTTGGCTACTAGGAGGGGCGACATGCATCGCCCAAAAGACACTGGCGACTCCCATAAGTTAGAATTGTTTTTAAATATTTCTATTAATTATTTAACATAAAAAAACTGAAATACCCTCAATTAGTTTAGAACTAACCAAAAAATCACTTTGAAATGATAAAAAAAATGCATGGGCATATGACTTACTTTTTCTTAAATCGAAGGGCAAAAATGTATTTTTAAAGTTTTTAAAACACGATTGATCAACAATTCTATTTTTTTTTTATTTAGAGGGTAATTTAATTATTTTAAAAAAGTTAAAAAAAACATATATGCACCTGGACACTCTATTAATAACTAATAAGCTAAACAAAAAGACTAAACTACGCCCAACCCCCTGGCTTCTTAATTTTTCTTCCAAGAATAAAATTGTAATTTAATTTCATGGTTGCAATGAATATTTTTTTTTTTTTTTGTCTGTATGTATATTGATTTCCCTACACGTTTTATAATTTTACTAGCTATCTAACCCGCACTCCATAATGGGTTATAAATTTTTTTTTTCAAAAGAAAATACTAGGTATACAGGTTGCTTCAACGTGTTTGTTTATATAAAAAAATTTAAAATGTAAATAAAAAAGCCTATGTAAGAATCTAATTAAATAAATCGATAACTATTTATGTAAATAGATAAAAAAAATCGATGGTAATAACCAAAAGCGAAATTCAAAAAAAAAAAGAGATGAATGTAAATTAATATATTCAATCACACAAAATAGGATAGTCACCCAATTTTATTTATTAAACTTGTTTATTTAAATCAATAAAAGATAAATTCACACCCTATAAAACTCATTACTTAAAAGATAAAGACAAATGAAACTGATTGAATGAACATACACTCAAAAAAATATTATACAAGGCCTAACACATCAAAAATATTATTTAAAAATAAATATTTTTATTTTCAAAAATAAAATTCATTTGTATAAAACAAAAAAAAAACCCACATAATATCTTGAAAAATCAAACACAAACAATTCTAAAAAAACTTATATTAAAAAATAGCATGGAAAACATTAAGATCGCATTAATTTGAATCCCTGACATAAAAGATAAACACAAATGAAACTGATTGAATGAATATACACTCTAAAAAAATATTATACAAGGCCTAACACATCAATAATATTATTTAAAAATAAATATTTTTATTTTCAAAAATAAAGTTCATTTGTATAAAACCAAAAAAAAACTCACAAATGCATTAAAATAATATCTTGAAAAATCAAACACAAACAATTCTAGAAAAACTTATATTAAAAAATAGCATGGAAAATATTAAGATCGCATAAATCTGAATTCCTGACATGTCAAATGTCGAAAGATGAAACAAAAAAAAAAAATCAATTACATAAAATGATCTAAAAAAATAAGGGTGAAAAAAAACATTAATCGGAGGAAAAATTAAAATCTTTAGTTGGAAGTTAAATTAAATTGAAAAATAACTTTAACAAAAAAAAATCAAAAAAATAGGGATTAAATTAGAAAAAAATAAAACTGAAAGAACTTTGATTGAAAGATGAAATTGAAATAAAAAAAATACAACCAAAAAACCAAGAAAAATAATTAAAAAATAAAAAAAATAAGAACCAAAATGAACAAAAAAAAAAACAAAGAAAACTTGAGCTTATTTTTTTACAACTCAAGAACAAATAAATAATTTTATTGGAGCAATGTACAGTAAATTTTGTCTATGGTTACATTAAAAATCTCTAAGCTGTTTGTTAATTAATACAATTCTCTTTAGATGGGTGGGACATAGATCAGCATTAGTTAGGCACTGGCAGCATTAGTTAGGCTGGTGGGGTTTGTTTTTTAATTCCCACTTTAATTTCTTTTCAAGTAATGTTCTTGTTTCTTAGTGGACACCAAGTCTCAATATATGCTCCCATAACTTTCCTCATAACTTTTAAAACCCATTTTCTTAATTTAATACTCCTAATACAGTGCTAAAAGATTTTTCCTGAGATCTAGCTGAATGAAAGAAAATGTTTAATACTACTTTACTGGGACTCTTTATTTGCCATCAGAAAGTCCAGCCATTTTCTGTGAAAAATGTCATGGGATCATAAGCCATTGAATCTTCATCCAACATGAAATTGCCACCATCCAACTTGCTGTCATTAACCGAGGAGGTGGAATCAAGGTGACGGACGTTCATCAGAATGCCCAACAACTGGTTTCTTTGTTCTTGCAGCTGAACAACTTGAGCTCTCATGGACTCCACCTGCATCTTGAGTTCTTCAACCATCCTTTGCAGGTGGAATATTGTTCCAGCACTTCCATATACAGGGTCTCTGAGCCTTGATGTTGCTTCATAGATGATTGCTTTAACAGCATCTTCTTTTTTTGATTCCTCCACCATCTGGACAGAAAAAAACACAAGGGTATATATATATATATATCGTGTTACTTCACTTAGATGACCATGAATTCGTGATGCCCTAAAATAGCCTTTAAAACTTTTAAGTATCTTAGGTACTTGCGAATGAGATGGGAGATGATTAAGCAGATTTATTTGTTTTAACCTGGTGATACCAGGTGAACTATGATTCATCCAGTGGACTAGGCTGTAAACAGTGATGAAGAGAAACAGAAAGTTGTAACAAAGTAGAGGATCAAAATAAAGAACGTTCCTCTAGGAAACTTAAACTGGTGAGAATAACAAGTAATTTCATGACTAGACTACTTACTAAACTGCAGAACTAAGCTAGCGAGTGACAAGTGTATGTGATGTTCAACCTGAATCATTCTGATAACATTGCTGGCACCAAACACCTTATGAACCCCAAAAAATTTCTCAGCTTCATCACCTGGAAAATATGGGGCGAGCATGCAATTGCTGTCGCATCTCCTTCGTAGCATTCTACAAGCAGCACATGGTTGGTGAGCCCTGGTTCGTGTCAGTGCTTGAGAACTCATATTAATTTAGCGAGTGCAAACTTCGTAGGCAAGGCAGGTTCTACAAGCAGGTTTGTGGCGAGTGTGTCTCTCTCTATGCATATATATAAGAGGAGAAGACTTGAGAATTAGCTAATTAACTTGTAAAGATGTTGATAAGAACGGATTGTTATTTTGTTAGGATGCTATATTTCAAAGGTTTAATGCAAGAAATTAAGATACAGGGAGGCGGCCAGTTCGAGCTTGAGGACAGGCTTATGATGACGAAACGTTGAAAACTGTGGTATCTCACTGTTGGCACAGCAGACCTAACAACAGTACTAAACCAAGTTAATTGGGATCTTCCCACACAAAATTTGGATGATTTTAGTTTAGTCACTGCCCGTCAAAGGAAACACCCACCTTCAAACTTAACTGCTGCTACTCATTCGATGGTGTAGAAAATATGCTGAAGGAACTGTCAAGCAAGCTTATCTGCTAATTTTCTCCCACCTCTGTTACCAAGTACGACTATGGTGTGGAAAAATATCAACCAACTTTGATTTTCACGACATCTTAATATCAGTTATTCAAATATCACGTTTTTTTCTTTTATCAAGTCTCTTCTTGACCGCAACTAGACTGCAAGTTGTGTACGGAAGCTCCCTCAGTCCACAATTATGATGCTATTTTATTTCTACCAGTGCCAGTCCAACTCATGTACATACCATTACTCATGAGTTGCCTTTGTTGATAGGACTAGGTCCATTGCGCACAGCTTGTTTTCTGCAGCACCTGGGCTGGACCCGCTTGGCATTCCAATCTTACAGGAGTAGAAAGCACAAAACCTTGAGAAATCCAGGGGAAACAACAATCCCAGACATACCCCTGACTCTGGTGTGTGTCTGAAGATATTCATTCATACAAATTCTCCTGTTATCACATTATTCTAGATATAATTGTTAAATCCACCTTAAACACCTATTTTAACTTCTTTCTGCCAAAACTTTACACGTCAAGATAAACACGAAGAAAATGGTGGTTAATCCACCTTAAACACCTATTTTAACATCTTTCTTCAAACTAAAAACTCCTCGCATTTCAAAACCTTTCTTGGATGCTCTCACGAACAAATTAGACTTTTCCAAAAGAGAAAGGATTTCATAATTGTACACAACTCCAGTCAATTCTTTCCTCTCATGATAATTAACAAAGTATTTGGAACGTATGATGACAAATACCAGACTTGTCTGCTAGAAACAAGAAGCTCAACTCTGATGGGCATAGGGCCAAATAAATAACTTGAAGAGGCATTCTCCTCCTTAACAACATGGGCTCCTGTGACAACTGATACATTACCCCATAGGTCGTGCCTTACCAACACTCTATATAGGCTTCAGCTTTCTCTTCGCAAAATTGACGAGGATGGTAAACTATAGCTGAAAATCTAAAGTTCCTTGCAACACTCGTCTCTCAAATATTGCCAGATGCAAAATAGGTCACCTCATCACTTGACCAGCTTAAATACTGGAGAACAAAAGTTCTCTGCCAGTGCTGCGCATCATAAGAACCAAAATAGGCTTCAAAACTATGAACCATATCAACTCAATCAATGCGATTCTTGTTGCCTAGGAGTGTCTATTCTAAACAAAGATTCTGCTTTATAAATTCATGCCACAAAACAAACCCTCGCATCAAGCTCCGAGCACCATAATAAATGTTATCAGCGGTAGAATTCTCATCCCTACAAATTTTCAGTCACCTCGTAATTTAGGTGATCGGAAAAAAAGAAACACATCTGGCTCCAACTTCATTAATCGACAGTCAAAACCATTATGGATTGTAACTTCAGGAGTCAAGTAAGAAGTTTATGAACCTTCTGAATTTCAAGAAATGGTTTGCCAGGCAGCTCTTTAATATTTCTTTCGTTCAAACTTTCATACTTAGTTGAAGAAGAAATAGCCTTCACAATATTTCAAAAGAAACAAATCTAAATCATAGACATCATATGTGTTTGCCAGACCAACCTCAAAGTTCTAACTCTATTCTAGAAGTACAATGCCTTACTCCTTGTAATTCCTTCTTGTATATAAAAGCCACAGAGATACACTTGATTAGTATACTGTGTAACTCAATCGTTCCTCAAGTTATGTACAAGCAAGATGTAGAAGGAACCTTAAGAATGCTCGATTGATCCTTGTTTAAAAGAGTTAGACCATTGCCTCGTTCATTGCCCACCTAACGATTAGTCATCCTAAAATGCCAATCATCTATCTGAAAGAACCATAAATTTAATTTGGGACGACCGTTGAAGAAAAGATGGAACGCTATTCAAGTCATTTCTCAAATGAAGGGCGACCAATTAGAAATTAATATCTAAATCATGCACACTAATCCACAAGAAGTACCATGTGAAGTTTCTTTTTCTTAATCAAGAGTCTTTTAAGGAATACAACTCAAGTAGTCATCCACTTCAAGCATTTAAAACGAAGGAGATGCAAATACACACACACAAGGAAAAAAAAGAACTTTCCTATATATATATATATAGCATTTGCATAAAACTCTGCAAACACAATCATCTGTAATGTGAGTGCAGATGCATTTCTATCATATAGACAAAAAAACAAAAAACAAATGACTGCTATTAGTCCCACCAAGAAAGGCACAATAAAGCGAGCAGATTAACATCTACATATAGATAATGCTCTATATCCTGCCGAATTCTGACCGCTTTCTTCCTGATGATTTAAGAGTTAGAAAATGCTTGAGAAAGTTTTAGCAAAACGGACTATAGAAAGTGCAAAAACCAGATTTCATTAAAGCTACGTCGTGAGTTCAGCACAACATCGTATGAGAATACAAACTTATGATATTTTCTAGTACTTCCCTTTAAATTGCTCAATAAACTACAATAGACTTCACCAGTTACAACCATGGAACTCAAAATGCCATAAACTCAATCATCAGATGACAGAACAGAATCAGTGCTTGTGAAGTGATGCATCTCAGCAAATTTCAAGCACAGTGCACGGTCTCTCTCATCTCCCCAGCCACCCCAGCCCTTGAAACCAGCTTTATACCCTGGCTGATTCTCAGAGAACCGCACTTCCCATTTTGAATTGATGTTGGCTACCTTATCCACGTCTTCTACAGCAATATTCACTGCACCATTATCAATACAAGCACCTTTATCCCCATGACCCTGATGCAAACCACACTTGCCAAAATGAACTGCACTAGTTTTTGGCCCTCGTAGCGTGTAAACAGGACCGCCAAAAGAAGGATAGACTGTTGCCCACATTGTTATATCCCAATTGTATTCATCAAATAAGCAAAATTCTCTGGCCTTCATATGAATTTTTCTCCAAACCGTCCGATTAAAGGAGTATCCGACATTTCCCATCCGCTCTGCAATTAAACAATCCCAGTTTTCCCCTCTTGAATTCACATCAGAAGGTGCTAAATTTGCAGCATAACAATCTGGACATATCTTAGGCTTCAATGCAGCTAGTTTCTGCAAGTTGCGGTATGCATTAGGAAAAATGAAGTGATCCTCCTCTATGAAAAGAATATGGCCAGTGTGCCCCTCTGTCTCCTTTAGCCCATCCCATACTGTATTCATCATCCACCACCAATGATGCTTTAATGACACTATCTTCGGTGATCGGTGGTTCCCATATTGATCAGGATTCCCAACACAATGTTTCTTTGCTGCATCATCCTTATCCTTACAGTCGTTGGGGGAAACACCAGGGAAACTATCAGGAAAAACATGGGGTGAATACGGGGCAAATATCTGCTTCACTTGGCAAAATTTGATACCCTCCACGATCTTGTTCATTTCTTCAAAGTACCCATCATGGCTAACAATAAGTAGAGTCTCACTTATCCCCACTACCTTTGACAAGCTCTCCACAACCACTTTGAGATACTGGGGCCTATTATGAACATATAGGACAATGGTTATATGATTCTTAGCTAACTTCGGGTATAGATCTGTATTCCTCGGACGCAACTGGTTAAGCTTTTCCAATTGAATTGATAACTCACTCTGTTTGGGGAGATTGAGAATTAATCTATAATCTGAATAGTTATTATACCTAGGTCTCAAATCCTTAACCGATGCTTCATTCGGAGACCGTGACACAAAATTGGACACTGAATTTGTTCCAAGTAGAACAACCAGCAGCAAAACCCCTACCAAAGTAACTAAAACTAGAGATAAAAATCTGCGATAAGCCCCTGCTTTGGGGCGAGGATTCTTACAATTTGCAGCCATAATACAATCACAACATATCAACTACATCTAACTCATAACAGCTACAACATCTCTAAGATAGCTACGTACTATGTAGAGAAGAAAGATCAAAACTTGAAGCTCAAACAGAATGGGAACAGATAGATAAACTGAAGTAAACGGCAAGCAGATGTCAAAAACCTCAAAAATAGTCTTCAACGCTGAGATTGAAGCATAGAGAGCTCCCTATTCTTCTTCTGGAGATCAAATCA
>Ga0325414_1008158_pt1 | contig 11100 bp, 7 predicted proteins | sample PopdelMetagenome_8_FD_206183 | JGI IMG/M metagenome (GOLD analysis project Ga0325414, IMG submission 206183) | Populus deltoides microbial communities from Bellville, Georgia, United States - Leaf-PdKOR-R3 | ecosystem: Host-associated > Plants > Phyllosphere > Phylloplane/Leaf | place: USA...
TTGCCTTCAGCTTGTTGCCTTCAGCTTGCAACCCGGATGATTTCTTGAAGGATCAATTTATAATTGCTGTCTTGTGGGGTTCAGCCAATGCATAGACTCGGATTTATGTAGAAGAATTGTGTTATATGCATTTATTAATGATGATAAATGCTTTTGATTTTTAACCCAGAAAAAAAATCATCCTCGGTATTTAAAGGTCATCGAAGTATTTGCTTCTTCAGTCTTTTGGCGCATTGGTAGTGAGGTTGGAGATGCGAACGCGAGTGGCATCCAATGTTGGATCCACCGTGAATAGAAATGATCAGCTGATTCTCGCATCAAATCAAGATCATCTTCGTATATTATGTTTTTGTTATTATCAGTTCTTTTAATCTTGTAATTGTTTTTTGTTAATATACATTTTGGTCCTTAAATTATTTTAAAAGGTTTGCATTAGTCCCTATATTTTTTTACAAAAAACTCTTTGTTTGAAAGCTTTTTGTTCAAGGTATCTTGCATTAAATATAATAGTTAAACGAATTTAAGTAGGTATATTCATGTAAAAAAATAGAACTTTTATTTCATATAATACCAATATTTATTATGAGATTTTTCTTTTATTTTCTTTCTTTTTATTTATATTTTTTCCCCAAGTTCAACCTAAAAAATATAGTCAAAAATAAAAAAAATGTTACAAAAATCATAATAGAGTTATGATATTATAAGAACGAATTCTCTTTTAATTCAATGACCTAGCCCTTGAATTTCTTTACAATTGCTGTTTAATACGTACTTTTAACAAGAAAACAAAAGTTATAATATTATATTTATAAAAATACTTAATAAATTTGTTCAAATATAAATTTAAATGGTATTTCTAAATAAAATAGAATTAAATAAATTATTTTTTATTAATTAAATATTATATTTATTAATTAAATATTAAAGAAATATTTTTTTATTAAAATTAAATATATTTACATAAATAAAAATCACATATATCAAACATGAACACTAATATATATATTTATTTTTTAGGAGAGGATTTGTTTTATCAAAAGAAGGAATTTTGTAAGCAAAATAGGTTATACATGGGCAAATTATCGAACATGTAACGGGCAATCCAGCAGCTTTGGAGAAGAAAACGGTACCTTACGAAGGAATCCCAATCAGCCCAGGGAGCGAATTGAGATCTTTATCACATAGACCCTGTTTCGAAAGGCATAAGTTTTGAAGGAGGTGGGAAGTGAGAGCAGCGCTGCAGCAACCACACAGACCTAGCGCCGATAATGAACGAGGCCAAGTCATTGAGAAACAGGCGCGTTTAGATGGGTTTGCTTGAGGAGAATCAAGCACTGCCATCTAAATCTTTCTAATTGTTATAATTTCAGGGATAGTTCAGTCATCATAAGAGAAACCTGTGGTAACAGGCACAAAGGAGTGCCGTGCCAATGGCCCTACTCATGATGGAAATGTATCTTGTGGGTCTGACGGTCTGTCATCTTAATTCCTGATAACAAGCATCAACAACCACAGGAGGATCTTTGTGAGATATTTTAAATTTTAATCTGGCTACCATGGGCAAGTAAAAAACAAAGATACCACAGGGACTCTCGCAAGCACACAAGAGTTTTAAAATGGTGATAATTAAGAACTCTGGCATTTTTTAATGGAGTAGATTATAAACTGTCCAATATATCATAATCAAAACAAGTTTCAAAATGGAAGTAATATATGAACTTGAGTATCTTTCCAAGGCAATGGTGGATACATTAAAACAATAGAGCAACTTATAAATGATTTCAGGCTGAAACAGTCGATCTCTTGATGATGTTTCTTCTGGCAGTGTAATAAATTCATGGATTTTTCTCTAGCATGTGCACTCCTTTATAGTTCCTAATACAAGCAAATTTCTTCAAAATTTTGTCTACCTCCACAGTTGAGATGCTTAGACAGCAACTGGTTCACTTACTGGGCCTGAAACTTGAGCTTTAACCTGCCCCATAAAATAAGAACTTCTGTCAATAGGTTGAAGTTGGAAGATGCTCTCCTCAGCTTAATAAATACATGCAACCACGAATTGTGGGTGAACATGTATCAAGCTGGGGTTATTAGACAGCAGTTTGCTGAAAAAAGTTGTTATACTAACAGCAAGCAGTTTATTCCAAACAAATTGAGGTGGAAACTATTCCTCAAGGGAGGTTTATCCATCACCTATTTGTGTCAGTACACACACGTCTTCAATACATTTTAAGTTCAAAGACAAGCTTATACGAAATATGAGCAGAAACCCAGGTATTATCTCAACTTTGAAATCATGAAGGTGCATGTGATTTGTTCTTCTAAATTCGCTTTACCATATAGCATGGAAACTCAAAACAAATGGGATGAACATGGCCATGCTCAGTGTATGCGTGCATGGAGGTGTGTGCCATTACTTTCATGGCGTGATAAGATGATAGAAGTATGTGTTCATCCCGAAGCTCACCTTCGCTGATTTGAAAAGTTCGTCAATAACTTCTGATAGTGTTGGGTGTGCATGAACTGCAAATTTTATGTCCTGCATTATGCCAAATATAATTAGTAAAGAACAGGGGTTAGATTCGATGCATGTACATAAATGAGCTCTGAAGAAGCATTTTCAAGACACAAAGTTGATAGACAAAATAGAGTTGCGAGTTTATTAAGGAATAGAAGTTGCACCCTGATAATAATCATCCGACTTAATGAATAAGTTCATTCTAAAGGGCATTATTGTACACCATAAATAGAGATGCACAAGCATACCTGAATACGCGTGCCCAAAGCTATAGCATTGGATGCTTCATGGATGAGATCTGCAGCATGCAACCCAAAAATATGCACGCCAAGTATCTCTCCATTGTCGGGTCTGTATATCAACTGCAACAAAGTAGAAGATTACCAGTCATGGAAGTTAGTGAGAATAGATTGATCAACAGGGTCATATAAAAGCTGAAAGACCTCACATGTAAGCATATGAAAATATAGCAATATCATTTCAATACAAATTTGTTGGATTCAGAACAGCAGTTGCAGGCTCCGAACCAACCCATGTTATAGCATCCAATCCAAAAACTAAGCTGTTGGTGGGGCAGCCGACACAATAATTGAGTGCACATGAAAATTCATAATCCTGAGTGTGATCAATATCAGTTACTCAATAGAGGACTACTAGAAGCATATGTTTGTGCTTCAACTGATCACAAGCATCATATTGCCAAGTAGATGCAACAACAAAACAACCAAAAGGCCAGAAAAGATTCTTGAGCAGTTCCTAAAATAAAATTTTCTTCATGGTGATACATAATAACAGCTAGAGAAGAAGAAGATCAAGCAACCGATTAGAGGAAATAAACAACCAAGGTCCACAGAAATTGCAGTTGTTAGTGAGTTATATAATTTAATGTTGCCACATTACAATGAGACACTACTGATGATCTTAACTATTTTGTACATTTGATAATAGATCTCTGATTAATTAATCTCGGGTACGCCAAATTTTATTGCAAAATCTGCATTTTGTCTCCATCCACATGGCACAACTCTTGTTTTAGACCACTATTGATAAGTGTGAATTTAGCAGTCCTTAAACAACAAACAAATATGTTAACAGCAGCAAAGAATTACTACAATTACTGTTCCAGCAACAGCTAAGAAACTTCATGATGCTCATAACCTATGGAAGAGATCATATTAGATCCAACATGCAAAACAAACTACTCAATAGTTCAGGTCTCGTAAGAGTAGTTTTGGAACGAATCCATAGATATCCAATGAGACAGGATAACATCAGGTAGTGAATCTTTTTTATAATTCAAATTATGTTTGCAAAGGAAAATTGAGGAAGAAGAGTTAGGGAATCTAACCTTAGCTAGCCCCTCTCCTTCATTTTCTGCCAAGGCCTTTGTGTTGGCCTTGAAACTTGTCTTGGCAACACTTACTTCAAAACCCTCCTTTTCAGCTTTCTCCCTTGCTTGAGGCTGTGAATTTAAGTGTTCAGTCAAAATCTCATGTGTAAAGCAAAATATGAATCTTGTTTGAGAGCCAGAAAGGATGTAAAGAATGCAAATTGTTCCTATAGAAGTTGTTTTCAGCTAACTTGATCATAAATCCTGGAGTGAATATAGCATGATATTACATTCATAGAACGCAATGCAACTGCAAGATTTTAGCATTTACCTCTGTCAATCCAACCATACTGATTTCAGGGTGAGTGAAACAAGCTGCCGGAATGCTCAAATGATTTAGCACGTGATCCCTTCCAGTGATTTGTTCAATCACTGTGTCAAGAATTAATGCAAAAGATGAAACAACTGTAGAAGTAAGCATCGGATTTGAGGTCACAAAAAATGATCCACTTGCAACTAACCTGAAATTCCTTGTGCACTGGCCGCATGAGCAAGCATCATTTTACCATTAGCATCACCAATGCAATACAAGTGAGGAACCTAATCATTGATATTATCAAATCAGATATTAATAATTATTTGCAACAGCCATATATTAACATGTGTTTATGAACAAATAATTGAACGAACCGGATCCCCTTTAAAATCAAGGACACGCATCCGCTCATCAACAGGAACAAAACCACGTTTCCTTTCTACATGGACCTGTGGGAGAGAGAGAGTGAGAGACAATCAAAACCAATTCCTTCTTCTTGGAGACGAATCTATTTAATTAAAGCAGCACTATCATCAAAGGATGCATACACTGTCCAAGCCAAGACCATCTGTGAAAGGAGCCCTTCCAGTTGCAATTAATGCTGCATCTACCTATAGCAAAAGCAAAATCAGAGTTACCATGGATGCCACGAGATGAGATTTTAGATCATAAGACAAACAAAGACATCCTTTGAAAACTGGAAATTCACATCCAGTGAAATGATACTGAATACTAATGTTTAAATTAGGCGAGTGTATGCAAATGATCATGCCGGAATTGCAAATTTTACAACTTGTAATCGTTTGGGCTTAAACATAACAGAGGTCCATCTGTAAATTAGCCACCTTATGTTCTGTGAATGGGACAGGGATGTTTATCGACTGCATCTCATTCAATAAGTTCATGATTTAGTTGGTTGTTTCGTGGAGGTACATGACTGGAGATTAAAAAAAAAATGCTCAAAGAGATTTACAGGCAGGCGTTTTCTCCTTGAACAACATATAGAAATGAAGTTGTTTAGCAATCTACTTTGCTCTGCAAGGCACTAATAGTGATGGATACAAGCATCCAACATCCAGACTTAATTTAATTGAAACAATTCGCATACCTCTAGAGTATCTTTGGGTTCCTTGGTCTTGGCGTCAATGAGCTCAATGGTAACTGGTTTCCCATTCTTAGCTGGAGTGATCTGTGAATAGCAAAAAATAAGATGACAGCAATTTATGGAACGAAAGAAGAAAGGAAGTTGAGATCATCACTAAAAGGAGCAAACAGCTGCATGAATATGAAATTCTGATTACCTTGGTTGCAAATACTCCAGTATGATAGTCGATTTTGCGTGGATTAATTAGGACCCTTTGAGCCAACTTTCCAATCTCAGGATCAAATCCAGGCATGAGCTGATCAAGGGCTTCAATAAAGGTGACCTGCAAATAAACCCAATCAATGATATCAATTATCTGCAAAGAGAAGTTCAGACCATCTAAATTTCTATGTCAAGTAATCTTAGCAATGATGATGCCAAATAAAAAAATTGATCAATAAATACAAGCTACTACTTGGCACTGCTCATTTCTTAAAAAAAAATAAAAAAAAAAGAAGGAAAAGAATCTAAGGCAGAGCCTTAATGGATATTCATGTCTTAATGAAAAAGGGAATTCCTGAATTCAACTTCCATGCACTGAAGTGTTAGGCATGCGACTGATGCATCCAGCTACTGAATCTCTTATATGTATCATTTAACAAAATTTAAATGCGTGAGAATATAAACCGCAAACTAATAAAATGCCAGGAATCTGCGAAGGTGGAAACTGAGATAGCTTATCGCCTAGAAATATATACAATTAATTACATTGGAAAGCTCAAATCATGTTGAGCTTTTTAGATAGATGCACATAAGCACTGCAAAAGTTGGGAAGGATCTTCCCATGCAAAGCTGGGTTCCAACGGGTAGCAAAGTCATGTATAAAGAAACTTGAAGTGAGAAAGGGAAGAGGTAAGGAGGAATCATTAAACAGCATGAAAGGGAGAAAAAAGGAGTTGTTAGTTTATCAAGTTGATCTTTCCCAGCAGAATGCTTGGCAACAGTATTTTCTAAATGGACCTCAGGAAAAAAAAAACATAGAAGAAAAAAAGGCAATACCTCACTTCCAAGGGCAGTATACACATCACTGAATTCTAGACCAATATAACCACTTCCTACAATTGCTATCCAATCAGGAACAGACTCCAGTTTGAGTGCATGGTCACTTGTGATTACAGTCTTCCCTGCAGTACGTTACACAGAAATTAGAAGATTCCATATCATAGTATTGCCACAGATGCCCCTTTATCCACAAAAGGCATGCTAGGCTCCTGTAATGCTGAGGAGGATGAGGCTGCAAACATGCTTTCCACAAGTTGCAGCATAGATGTGAAAAAAAAAAAAAAAAGGATTGAACAAGAGCAGCATGTATCTTTCAAGGGGTTTTCCATCTTATTATGTGAACTGCTTTGGATCAAACTTTTAATGAAAATGGTTGATCATTGTGTAATAATGAAAAAGGACAGAATATTTACCATCAACTTCGATGCCCTTGGGTACAAAAGGGACAGAACCAGTAGCAATGATTATATCTTTAGCAGTCACAATGTCGCCTGGAGAATCAAGTTTCCCATATCGCACCTTGTGTGGGCCCTGGATGAATCAATAATAAAAAGCATTGGGACGCATCAAAATCCCAAATCACATCACCATAGCACATCTCTAAAAAAAACCTATTTTGTAGACCAAGAGAATTTTGTTTATGGTTCTGGCGCTCCCGAGTGACAGAAAGTTAACTCACCATAATTGAGCCAACACCAGTCAATATATCCACACCCAAGGCCTTCATCGAGTTCGTTAAATTATTACGAATTTTTGTAGCAAGATTATTGGCATGATCTGCCACTCCTTGTCTATCATATCCAGCTGCTGCAACCTATTCACAAATTCCAGGAACGAAATAAAATAACATTATTTGCCCGCATTGAACCAAATAGGAAAAAAAAAAGAACAAGAAAAACAAAACAGAACAATGAAAATCCTTTATTACCTGCAAACCCAAAGCTTTCATGTGATGCTCGTTCTGTAGTTCACGCATCCGGCCACTTACAGCTAAAAGCGCCTTTGAAGGAACACAACCTCTGTTCACACATGTCCCCCCTATCACATCTCCTTCAATAATAGCAGTTTTCAAACCCTGTAATTATAAATTTTTCAAGATTCACACCCATTCTACTCAGTTCAAATAGCAAATAAGTAACACTAAAGCTCAGCTATAAAGAATAGATAAAATTAAAAGAAAAACAATTATGTTATTGTATAAAGCACAGTTAATCTACGCTTGTACAGTTATCGTAGGCACAAGTAATCTAAGATTGTAAACTTAATCAACAAAAAATTAAAGCTCAAAATCACTATGATTCAAATAAAAAGGTGAGGATCACAAACATTCAAACAAAATAAGTAAAAACAAAAGTCACACTAAAGCACAGATGGTCTGAGCTTCACTACATAACGAGACAGCAAAAATAAATCAACAGATGAAGATCAATGTGATTTAAATAATAATAAAAAAGACTTAAAAAGTAGAAATCAATTAAATACTTAATCTAAGTTTCTAATATTAACAATTAAAAAGCGAGAAGAAAACAGTTAAGAAGTTAACTACCTTCTCAACAGCGTGAAGAGCGGCACCATGGCCGCCAACACCAGCACCGATAATGACCAAATCATAATCAAATGACTTTGGCGCGCTTCCATTATCAGATAAAGAAGCTGAGATTGCACTGTTAATTTTATTAGAGTGGATTTTACTTTGGGGGGGTTGGGAGCGAGAGAGAGAAGAGAAGCCTGAAAATGCTTCTCTTCTAAGGCCGCAGAAATGGAGATTTATGGGCTTAGAAGGGGAGAAAGGGAGGGAGTGATTAACCGTGTAGTTTGATTTGGGAATGGTTGAGGCTGCTGCGGGCTGAGAGAGCGAGAGAGTTACCGAGGATTGCATCTTGCAAGAAAGAAGTAGAGCAAATGCGAGAGAGTTGTGGAAGAGGGAGATTATATAAATGGAAGGTCTTTTAAAAAAAGTAATGAGGTTTTCAGAGAGGGAGAGGGCTTTGAGAAGTCCGTTGAAAGGGGCGGAGATATCAAAGTGCGGCTGATGAGCTACTTTTGCTATCTTCCTTTATTTTTTCTTCTTTGTTGCTGTACGCATGTAGCATGGCGCGTACCGTTTTGCTTGTTGAAAAATGATTCCCCTCCCCCCTTTTTTCACAAATTACACATAGATCCTTGATCTTGTTTTTATTTAGATCCTTATTCTTTTGATTTTCAGAGAGCTTTACATTTTCTCGGTGATAAAAGAAAAGAGGGACACACACAAATTGCCAAATAACATTCATTATAATTCCACTTCCAGCATCAGAGATTCTAAATGAAGGTTTTTCTTCTTCCAAGCTCTAAGATTGAAATATAGACTAAGGTACAGTAAAAACACGCCATAGACCAGATTCTCAGATATTAGAATCATGCCCCCTGCATCAGCATACAATTTGCTGGGGGTGGTTTCAATGAAAATGTGGAAAGCGTCCCTCCTTGATTTGTGCACACATTGGCACCCATTGCAACAAAAATAAATAAATAAAATTATCTAATTTTTAAATATTTACTTGAGAAAAAGCCTGGTGTGTTGAATGTTTGTGCTCACAAAAAGCTGTGCTACACACTGTCGTCACTTCGTCTTCTTTCCTGCAATTAACAGCTTCCATGAAATCTGAACTGTGTGTGCAATAAATACCGAAGTGCTAGGTGTCTTCGTTTTTTTTTCTTAACGAAGACACTGTCAAACACCAAAAAATAAAAATAAATAACAGTGTCAGAAGACAAGCCAGGAATTATAAAAGCCAAATATCAGGACGCATAAGTGGTGGAAACTTGAGACACTCAAACTCGGACTTCTTGCAAGGAAAAAGGGAGATTTCATGTAACATTCCTGGTCAACCAGAATCCAGGAAGTGGAGGACACAACTCAAAACTCTAATAAAAGAAATCTCATGATCAGATCAGGATAACTAAGTTGTCCATTAATATACGAGTTTAACTCGGACAGTGAATCTTACCAGTATGAGTTTAGGACAGATCTCACATGAGAAGAAAGATTGACCACGAAGACAAACTTCTGCAGATTCGTGCACTCATTTATCAGCAAACAGTAATCAGTTAGGAATGCTGCTATGTCTGATGACAAGCCTACATTGACACTATCGATATCTAATTGCACATATGGCACTAGCAGCAATATCTAATTGATGGGATTAAGTCCTTAACCGAGGTTAGAGGTGAATATTGCTGCTTTGGGAGTCCCTGGATCAGAACAGGTGAGAGAGGAGACTTGAATCACATACAGTCCATCATCTGAAGCATGACCTTGCAAACCTAGAAAATAAGGTGACCATCTCTATCAAAGTGAAAGTATTTGGAAATGTGATAGTAATTGTTTTTTAAAGTGTATTTTTATTTAGAAATATATTAAAATAATTTTTTTAAAAAAGTTATTTTTGATATTAGAATATTAATTGATATAAAAATATAAAAAATTATTTTAAAATAAAAAGATTCAAAATTTATCCAACACTTTTTTAGAACGCAATGTAAAACAGTAGCTAAATGGCCCACTAGTTGCTGCAAAATCTACGACGTCAGCAGACTCAGAGTACTTATCAACAGATTTATCTTGCCCGTGCAAATGTATCTTTGGAAAAATGTTGCGAGTATACTCCAGTCATCTCATTTACACTCCCATGCAGTGCTGGTATAAGGAATCTGTCATCCTCAGACCTGAAGTTCATCTCTTCTGTGAATGCTAGCTGGCTATCAAGTGATGGACTATCAAAATTACTTGCATAGTTTCACAATGAAAATCTGAATTTTGTTGGAAGGACCCTGTGTCGGCACAGATTCTCTGTAGGATTGACATTGACAGAGAGACTGGCAGAAAAGTAACAAGAAAATGAGATGGGAATAAAATTCAACAATAAGAAGCTACAGTTGTAAAACTAGATTCTTGTGATACGCCAGTGTTCGATTTTTTTTTTCAAACCTTAAAGAAATTGATGTTGGAAAATAAAAAATTTAATTTAAAATATTAAAATAATGATATATTAACAAATATTTATTTTAAAAATATATTGTGACAGTGATACACAGAATCAACTCAGACCAAACATTGTATGATTTAAAAAATAAAACCATGATAAACCCATGAAACCTAAATCGAAACAAAATAGGGAGTTCAGTTCTATTTAACTACATATTGAATGCCAAAATTAAAAAAATTAATTAAAAAAATCCAAAAGAAATAAATCAAGTAAACTTAGATTAGCGGTCCAAGTTGTTTCTAGCATAAAAATAAATGCTCGGAAGATGATAGTATTTTTAAATAAAAAAATTCAAGACTTGAGTTATTGACTTGATTTAGATCCAATAAACTCAATTAATTTAATAATATAATAAAAAAACAATGATAATAGATAAATCAAACAAAAAAAATTATTAATTATCAACTATCAACTATAAAAAATAAATCACAAATATCATACTCCAAAAAAAATAAATAAATAAACCGATTAAAGATAATTGTTATTGCATCATGGAAATCGATCCACTACTAAAAAGAGTTTACCAAAATAGTCGTAACACCATTACAAAACATTACATGACCAGAGCAAAAAAGATCGCATACACCACTCGAGCAATAATCTCAAAAGCAAACCAAATAAAAGGCTACATGACCACTTTTTTATTGTGAAAATACTTTCAAACCAGCTTTTTTATACTACAATTCGACTTCTCTTTTCCTAACCTTTACATACTTGTTTTTTTTTTCTAAAAAAAAATAAGAAGAATTTGTTGTAAACTAT
>Ga0325414_1008159_pt1 | contig 11099 bp, 6 predicted proteins | sample PopdelMetagenome_8_FD_206183 | JGI IMG/M metagenome (GOLD analysis project Ga0325414, IMG submission 206183) | Populus deltoides microbial communities from Bellville, Georgia, United States - Leaf-PdKOR-R3 | ecosystem: Host-associated > Plants > Phyllosphere > Phylloplane/Leaf | place: USA...
GCATCGACATGGAGATATGCTTGTTGCACAAGATGAGCGTCGGTCGACACGGATAAAATTTAGATTGATAAAAATCTTAATTTCTTAACATAAAAATTTAATTTTTAATTGGGTCTATTTTAATATATTAGTTTCTAGTCAATTATTTTTAATTACAACGCCAAATTGACATAACAACATTTTACTGTCTATTTTCAAATGGTGTGTGTGTTTTCTAAAGTTTTTATGTATTTTGATAATAGTTTTTAGACCCGGTCCGGTTCAAGGCTCGAGTTCCGGGTTTTGACCGGGTCACCGGATTTTGACCAGATCACCAGATCGTCCAGGTCAATTTAAAAAAAATTTAAAACGACGTCGTTTTAGTAAAAAAAAGGTCAACGGGTTGCAACCGAGTTTTTGACTGGGTCTTGCCGGGTAGCCGGTTCACACCGGGTTTTTTCTTCCCCTGTTTTTTTTCAAGCCGGTCTAGTTCCAGCTCCGGGTCGGCCGGATCCCGAATCGATCCATTAGACTAGACCGAATTTTAAAACTATGATTTGGATCATCTTCAGAAATTCACAAAGAATGTATAATAAAGGCTACGCTTTACTTTGTTTATAAACACATCTTCATTTTGCACTTATAGCATTCATATTTATATTCTCTATCTTTTAGCTAAATTGGAGCTAAAATAGCAAAAATTATCATTACATGCTCTCTAAAGTAAAAGAATTATTAATAATTTTTATTATTATTATTATTTTAATCAATTAATAATTATTACTTTTAGAATTCAAATACTACAATGATTATACTTTTAATGACTATATTTTTCACCTATAAAAAAAACTCAATTAAACTCTCATTTTCATTCATCATTTCTCACACTTCCTCCATCCCAACTACTTTTTTTATTTTTTCCAGCAACAATTGAAAAGGAAGAGAAATAAGTTAGTGAAGGATGACCATCATGCCGATGTGATCCTTCCAAATTTTTTTAATTAACGTGAGTATTCAGGCTAGCTTGTGCGCACCTTGACTAATTCCACGGGCCCTGAAGTTAACGACCATGTAAGCCTCCAGTGGCCCTGAGGTTTGTGAGGTTCGAACTAGTGACCTCTAAGAAGCGAACCTAGAGCCTGACCAGTTGAGCTACACCCCTCAGGATTGTGATCCTTCCATTCTTCACGAGAGACTTGAAGGTTACATCACTATTTTGCTGAAACCCTTTTATATCCTTCACATTTCTTTCTAGGGAGATTTTATATGAGTCATCCATTTTTTTTCTTACATATTAAATCTGCAGTAAAAGCATATGATCCATACTTTGTTTAAAGAAGGGATCGATGCTTGTGGATTTCTCGTATCATCATCCCTTCAAAATATAGAGTATAGAGGTCGTGACCTTGTTTGATCTTTGGATAAGACATGCTTTGTGAACTCCTGGTTAAAATAAAAATTAAATAAAATGATAGTAGAAATAAATATAGTAATAATAATTATTTTAGAAATAAAGTCTTGGGGATTAAAACTTCTAGATGTGATTTATTTTTAAGAACGTCAATGAAACGTGATAATTAGTTAAAGAAAAAACACCCGAATTTTAAAAAAAAGATGGAATTGTAAATTGTAGTATATGGGTGATATAAATACACTCTTGGATGGCTAGCCATTAGAAGAAGAAGGAGGTTGGAGGTGTTTGCCAAATTTCTTCAATTTTTCTTTAAAAATCTCAAGCAAACACTTGAAGTAAAAGATCAAGAGGGGGTTAGTAGGAAATTTAGCTAGGAAAGTAAAGGAAAAACTATGGAAATGGTTGCTTGAGAGGGGACGGTTTGGAGAAGAGAAGGAAGGGAGAGAGAGGGGAAGGAAAAACCTTGTTTTCTTGTCATTTTCATCCTAAAAAATTGTGGTTAAGAGGTGAGGAACCCTAATTAAAGCTTAATTTAAAGCTTTAACATGGATTTAATGGATTGTGTATTGTTTTGCATTGTGGAAAAAATGAAATAGAGGAATTGATTTTTTTTAATGAATAGTTTAATGCTTGAAACATGTTTATTAGACTAAATAAACAATCGGTAAAGTATTAATTTAAGGCAAAATGAAAAAAAAAAATCTTGCATCCCTTATTAGCCATAAGTTCGGTGTAAACCCCGGTGTAAACCCCTGGAGAGAGAAAAAACACATTGTCAAATAAATAAGGAAAATATCATGCTAAATGAATAAAGTGAATATTTAGATTAGGGGGATGATGATAGAAGTGAAAAATTGGAATAAAATGTTTTTGTATGAAATTTTTTTTTAAAATGAATTATGAAAAACAGCAAAAAAAAAAACACATAAACATGAATAAAAAAAATATAAAAACGAAATAAATGATGAAATAAATATGGTGAAATGTAGTTTAAGAAAATTTGATATGGCCTAGTTTAAAGTTAGTAGAAACAAGTGTTGGAATCAAGGAAAAATTTACTTAGAAAACATGAAAGGTATAAAGGAGGGGCATAAATAAAATTAAATCAATTATTGCTTTTATATATGTGTGTGTGTGTGTGTGGAGGGGGGGCGGCCAAAGAAACAAGAAGAGAGGGGGATAACATTCTAGAGAAATCTTTAGTAAACTTGGGAAAAACTAAGGAAAAGTGGAGAATTGAGAAAAACTCTTGAGCATTTGTAAAAATCAAGTGTTTTAAACACCAAATTAAGAGGAAAATAAGTGAGAGGAGGTGAGGAAAGAAAAAAAAGCTCCAACCAAAGGTGGAATGAAGAAGGAGAAGCTTTGAAATTAAGCTACATCACATCTAAAGCTCAAATGATTGCTTGGAAAGATGTTATTTATTGATTTTAACAAGTTTTAGAGAGTTTCATTTGGAATTTTCAAGTTTTAAATTAGATTTTATTGTTAAGAATTGGGGTAATGAAGGATTAATTAGAATCGATAAACTTTGTATTGTATTTGGTTAAGATACATTTATAATTATTATGATTAGATTGTATTTAATTGAATTGCATATGAATTTCATATTTGGAAGAAGTTGGCATAACCCATGGTGTTGTGTGGTGATAAATGGCTGGAAATGGAAAAGGAAAATTAGGAGTGATTGGAAGAAATATTTACATGTATAAATGTGTTGTGAATGTGATTTTAAAAAAAAAATTAACGAAGGAATCATGGTGATGTGAAGGAAAGAAGAGTCGGGCATGAAAGACAAAAATATAAAAATTCTTTAATGAAGGAAATTGTATGTAAATTATAATAAAAGATGTAATTGTAGTAAAGAAAGGCATGAATGGATCCACCATTTAAGCATTGTGGGCACTTGCCCACACTGTTCAAAAAAATCAAATGAAGTATATATCATGTTGAAATTAGTAACGAGTTTTGACGGATAGAAGAATTAGAAAAACTTTTCAATAGATGTGTTTTGAGAATGAGAAAATAATTGACAAATTATAACGCAAATGAGAAATAAAAGTTAAGAAAGAACTGGGGAAAAAAGTGTTAGTATAAACCCTGATTAAAAATCAATAACGTTACCGTGAAACTGTAATAAGTCTGTAAATAAAAAAAATAATGAAAAGGAAAAATAAATATGTTTTGGAATAAAAAAAAATAGTCTTGAGGACATAGTAAAATAACTGACATAGTTTTAGCAATGATTGAATAAGAAAATTTTAATTTTAACGTAAAATCACTTAATTGTCAGTTTTACGCTATTAAGCATAACTCTCATTGGACTAAAATTTTACGAGGAGCCTCTTAAAATATTGTTATATCTTGGGTTAAAGTTTCAGGATAATCTAAGTTTGGAAAGGTCATGCGAGAATATCAATAGTCAAACCAAAAATAACATATAGGCTTATTAATGACATTTTCATAAATAAGCTGGAAAACTTAAAATTCAGCTTTTTCTTTCCCTTTTAACTGCCAGTAAGTTCTAAAAAAAATTAGAAGAGAAAAAAAAATTGAGAGCTTCCTCACTAAAACCCTAGAGAGAAACCGAGATTTAAGGTAAGATAAATGAAAAGGTGAGTATTGAACACATTTAATTCAAGAATTAAGGGGAAAATCAAGTAAGGAAAAGAGAGTAGAGAGAGAAAACTCATGACATTAAGAGGAAAAAAGAGGACTAGAAAACTTTGACTGGCTAACATTCGACTGGTTAACATTCGAAGTTCATATCATAATTGGGTAAGACATTATAAACTCGATTGTACAAGTTTAACTAAAGATTGACAAAATTTATGTGAAATTCTTAAATTTTAAATTAAGGTTTTTAAATGTTAAATTGGGAAAAAGTAAAATTGTAAAAATGTGATGTTCTTGGAATTGACTATGATGTATATGACTCTAAATAAAACATAATTAAAAAAAAAAAATTAGGTGTTTATGGTTAAAGTAAAGCTAGCCATTTAATTGGGGGTGGGGGTGGGGGGATGAGAACTTTTAGAACCAAAATTAATGTTTGTTTATGTGTATTTAGTATGCGGAACATGTGTTGATTAGGATTGAAATTAATTTAATAATGTTGTTTAGTTGTAATTGAATTTTTAATATAACTTGAAAAAAGACCATGAGAAATTGATGAAATAAATAATTTATTGTTATGTGTTGGTTGGTTGAAATATATAATTTGTGATTAGTTATGAGGATAATTAGTAGAATGATAGTTTTGTTATTTATATTGAAAAAAAGATATTTGAAAGTGTTGATAATGAGTGGATTCTATAATGTTTTCAACATATGAAGTATCGAGAGATCAATTATGAATTATAAGAAAAAAAATAGAATTTTATGAAGCATCTTTTTTATAATATATGTAAAGTTTTTAACTTTATATTATAAGTTTATAATTTTTGGATTTTTTAAATCTTAATTAATTTAGTTATATACTTATATTATTTTGCCCCTACTGAAGTTGGATCATAAACCCGTCCCTAAAGGAAGGTAAAAGTAGTTAAATATTATGAAAATAAGAGGAGAATTTATTATTAACAAAGGGAGAAGTGCTGGCCAACCAAGGAAAAAGAAATGAGAAATTATGGAATTTTATGAATAAATGTGTAATTGGATGTGATGGATTTAAATAGAGTTTTTGTATGTTGGATGAAAATGAAAAGATTAAGTGTGATTAGAATTTAAACACTTTGGATAATAAGGATATGAATTAATATGGTAAAATCTTGTTTATTCAGGAGAACTCGTGAGAGCAAGATTTCAGGTTGGTGGAGCAAGACCTTTTCAAGAAATAGATAGGTGTTACCCACGTCACCTGAATTTTTATAATTTATCACAAAGTTTTATTTCAAATATTTTGTTTATTGGATGTGTATTAATTGTTGAAAATAAAAAATCAAGAAAGAAATAATATTGTGAAGTATTGGTAATCTAAAAAGGGTTATTGGATTTATTAGCATTCATAAAGGAATTGTTGGATTGTTGATAATCTAAATTGTCGAATTTATTGACATTCATTAAGGGATAGTTTGATTATTGACAATTGAATGGATTGTCAAATTTATTGGTATCCATGAGAAGATAGCTGAAATTATATCAATTAGAAGGGATTGTTGTTGAGATGTGATAATTAATATTGATTAGTTGAAAATATGAATAATAGTTTCTTTAAAAAAAAATTGAGTTATAACACTGGTGTTAAATGTAGTCTTAAAGACTCATATATGGATAATAAGTATCATGGTTAAAATAATAATTATTTTATATTTTATTTGTTTAATTATAGGTTCATTATAAGTCAGGTGAGACTAATAAGGCGTAGGGTTATAATTAACCTAGTTGATAAGATAAATCAATGTGATAATGTATATTGTAAATTTGTTTGTGAATGGGTATGTAAATATAATAATGTTTGCAACATGTAAATTAAATAACTTTATTTTAAGTATTGTAATAATTAAAGGATTGTTAGTTAAAATTATATTTAGAGGTATATTAATATCGATTTAATGTAAGATGCAAGTAGATGTATGTATATGTACTTGTAGATTTGTATATTTTTACTTCGAAAATAGGTTAGTAGTTGTTTATATTTTACATTCCTTTAAATGTTTATGCCATATGGTTAATTAAATATATGATTGTGTATGATGCAATTTTGAAAGTATAATTGGTCTCGATTGCGATGTGATATGGGAATTTGATGTTTGTGATTAAGAATATGAATATTGATAACATATATATATATATATATATATATATATATATATATATATATATATGTTTGAATTTAAATTATGTTTAGTTGATATTAAATTATATATAAAAAAAAAGAATGAAAATTGGATTTATATACACACGAAAAATAATTGAAAGGTGTTACTTAGAAAACTTTGTGTAGAGGTTTAAAGATTTTAGAAGAAAAAAATTAATGAAGATGAAATTATATTGTGGTGGAAGAGAATACTACTGCGAACAGTTTATAGTTCAAAGCAGGAGTTGGGATATCACATGTTACAAGTAGGTGTCTAACTCCTATTATAGTTAATTAATATACTGTCAAAACTATTTATGTAATTCCTTACATCTTGTTGAATGGAATTACGAAGTAAATGATTTGATGTATAAATAAAGAAAAGAATTAAGAAATTATGAACTTAATTAGTTAGTCTCAGAATTGAAAAATTAATAATATCAATGATAGTATTTATGTCGTCATTAACTGAACTTGATTAGTCATTTCTGAAATTAGAAGACTAATAATATCAATTATAGTTATTGATATCAACATTAACTGAACTTGATTAGTCATTTCTGAAATTAGAAGACTAATAATATCAATTATAGTTATTGATATCAACATTAACTGAACTTGATTAGTCATTCTTGAAAAATAAAAGACTAAAAATATCAATAATAATCATTGATATCGATATTAATTGAACTTAATTAGTCGTTTCTATAAATGGAAGGCTAATGATATCAATGATAATCAATGATATTGACATATTCTAATTGAATCATGTTCTTAGTAATGATTAGAAATACCAATTTGGAATTGATATTGGGAGGCTAATGTTCTACATCTTTTGTTCATATAAATTAGGCATAATAATTACATTTTGAGTTGTAATATTATTTTGTTTTAGCATGTAAACATAAATGCTCATCTTTTATTGTTGTAGTTACTTGAACAAAATGTTCTTTAATATCTATGTATGTTGAGTTTTATATTGAATTTTTAAGGATTGATTTTTTTTCTTTTGTGTATGACATGTTTTTTTTCGGGAAAAATAATTGAGATTGAGATTGTTACATGCTTTTTTTAGGTTAATAGGATCTTACAATAACATTAACATTCTAGAACAATCTCATTTTTTTCTTTTGAACTAGCAAAAGAACGTGGTTCATGTGTTAAACATTCATTAAATGGTCATAACTATACTATAGGAAATTAAACAAAAGAAAATAGGAAAAATTTCTTTGTTGCAACTTAAGAGTCTGCAAGAAAGGATATAGAGTGAGCTTTTAGTGTGCTCCAAGCACAATTTGTCATAATTCATAAACCAACATGTTGTTGGCATTAAGAAATACTTGATGATATTTTGAATGCATGCATTATGATGCATCATGTAATAATTGAAGATGAGCAAGATGTTGATGAGATTGACTTCAACTATGAATCAAATGATCATATTCTAGCTATATCAACTTCTTATAAACATACACATGAATTATTTGAATTCACTCAAACATATCTTTATATTAGAGATAGATGAACTCATTTACAACTTGAGACCTTTTGAGCATTTATGGCAAAAACATGGTGGAGAATAGAAAGTAATGTCTATTTTTTTTCATAATTAGATATGTTAAAGGATTTCTTTAATGAAACATAAAGTTACCTTATGATTTCATGTCAAGATAAGTAGCTCACCAACATGGTTAGTACTACTATAAAAATACAACATGAAGAATGTCATAATCCAATTTTTGAATAAATATTAAAAAAATGATAATAGTTGAGAATTGGGTTAAGACAACACAAATTCAAAGTTCAATATTGAAATTTTTAAAATTTGAGAGTCAATTGGTCAGAAATTGAAGAATTAATAAGTTTGAGAATTTAATTAAAATTTGGATTTGTTTAATTAATGAAAACATGAGCTTAATTAAAGAATTGATGAGTTTGAGTACTTAATTAAACTTTGATTTAATTAATTAAAGGAATCAGGGGTTCAATTGAAGAAACACCAAAATTTGGAGCTCATACAAAGAAAAATTGCTAGGAAATTAAAGTTCAAGGACCAAATTAAATAGTCCAGAAACCCAGGACTGTTGTGTAAATGGTACTATAACTGAGGGTTCAATTGAAAGTAATCCAAGGGCATAATTAGAAATTAATTATTACTGATTGAGATCCAAATTGTTGAATTTAAAACGTTTAGGGACCAAATTGAAAATATTTTAACGGTGCCGTTTGCAATACTGTTCGTCATCCCGTCCATTTCGACAGGGCAGCCGATTCAACAGGAAAATCACAGTGCATCCGATCCAGATCGTGACCATGTCTTCTGCCACGATCCCGGTCGTGGAGGAGACAGTTTCTGAAGATCTCTGGCCTTATAAAAGGGATAAGAAACCCAGCTCCAAAAGGGAGGGTCTTTTGGACGAAAAATCAGAGAAAAACCCAGCAACAGGGGTGTGGGAGACGAATAACACACGGGACTGAAACAAAGACAAACAGAGACAAACGCAATAAAAAACCCAGAGGACCAACGTTAACATCACCATCTTCTCGAACGCAGGGGACAGAGAGAAGAACGAAAACACAGGGAGAGGGGAAATAGAGGAAAAAATAGAGAGGCGCAGAAATACAAAAAGAAATAACACGCAGAGCAGGGGAGAAAAAGGGCAGCATACACACAGACAAGGATTGATTGTCCCTGCCATCGTTTTATCCCTGCAAAAACAAAAAAACAAAGACAACAATCGGTATCCACAGTAAACCGGCATCTTCATTGTTTTTTCCTTCGTCATCTCAAAATCTGCTGGAAGAAGAAAGCAGACCGCGGGCACAGGAACAAAAGAAAGTAGAAGAAGGAGCAGAGGAGAGGAGAGGAGGTAGTCGGCCAGCCATAGCTTCACCACCGTCTCCATCGCCTCGCAGACCAGATCTCGGGGTATGAAAAAGGAGGGGGGCCAAGACAGAGTAAAAAAAACCAGAGAAAAACAGAGCATAAACCGAAAAAAACATACACAGAGAAGGAGAAAATAAGAGAGTAACAGACACAGAAAGCAGAGATCCCTGCAATTGTCTGTGTTTCATCTTAAGAAACAGACATACCGACTCAGCTTCTTCATCTCAAGAACAGGGAAATCAAAAAAAAAAGAAAAAAGGAAGACAGTGGACACAACGGGGAGAGAGAGGAAAGCAGTCAAGCGAGAATAACAGCCACCGGCATTGCAACCTTCTTCGCCATCTCCAGAAACAGGTGCGCCCAATTCTCCTTTCATTATCTGTGTTCAGTAATGCATTTGAATAGTGCAAAGGTAATTTAATTACCTTCGCACTGTTGATGCACGCGTGAAATTGCTTCACGCGTGCATCAATCATCTGCCCAGCCGGTCACTGGCTTGAGCCACTGACCGGGCTGGGCTGGGGCTGGCTGGGTCTAGCCCAGCCCATGTGGGCTGATCTGGGCCCAGCCCAAAAATATAAATAAAAATTAAAAAATATATAATAAAAATTGCGTATAAATAAAAATATAAATATGAATTTATTTTTTTTTATTCATTGACACCAGAGTCAGAATAAAAATACCGATTCAAATTTATTTCATTGTATTTTATTTAGCTACATAAAAATAAAAATAATACGTATGCGTAAAAAAATAAATTGATTTTATTTGTTTATTCACTGATGCCAGAGTCGGGAATAAAAAAAAATGATGATTTAAATTTATTTATTTTGATACCTACGTAATATTTACCAACGCCAGAGTTGGAAATATCCGTAGTTGAATATTCACTGGCGCCAGAGTCAGGAATATTCCACACAAACAATCATAGTATAAACCAATAAATTTTTTTTTTAGCAATTTAAGACAAAACCAGCAATGCAGCCTGCCCTCAGGCAGGACTTTTAAGGAGTGATAATATCTTTCCTTTTACGTAACCAGTCCCGAACCATAGAATCTCTGTTGACCAGTTAGGGTTCCTAGTGACCATAATACTAGGTGGCGACTCCTTAAACAAAAAAATATCCTCATTAAAAAATTGGATGCCAGAAATCCGTTCTTTCCAAAGATTTAATAAATTTTTAAGGCTGCCGCGATGTCGGGTGCGACAAAGAAAAAATTAACAATAAAAAAAAGATAGAAAGTTCAGCACCAATGAAAATTAAAAAGCTCATAGCCATTTTTTTTATGTAATTTAGTTTGAGAAAATCAAATTTTACTAAAATCATATGGAAGCTTCTAATCATGTAAGACCTTGCTTGGGTACGAGGCCATGCTGTGCTTTTGCAAAAATAAATGATTTTTTTTTGCTTTGAATTTATTTTTTCTAGGTATTTTTGAATCATTGCTGATATCAAAAATAAATTTTTTAAAATAAAAAATATATTATCTTAATATATTTTTAAGTAAAAAATATTTTGAAAAACAACCGCTACTACAATATCAAACATTACCTAAAAAAAAACCATAATTATGACTTTATTAATGCATTGATCACATTAAAACCATCAATCTTAATCAAAAGAATAAATAATTCTTGTCATGTTGAGTGTTTGATTCAAGAAAAGCCAACTTATATATAAAGTTATTAAATTCAACAGAGTCCAAGAATTAAGTCATGGGTTAAGCGGGCGGGCTAACTCCGGTTAATTTAAAACAATATTATTTCATGATTTTTTAAAAAAACTAAAATGATATTATTGAAATTTTTAAAAAATCAAATTGAATTCAAACCGAGTCACGGGTTGATAAATAACAACCAGTTATCTAATCCACCTATAGAGCTAAACCAATTCTTATATTATTTGTGGTTTGTTGTAATTAATAGAAGTCTTAAATGAGCGAATACGCTCAAAGATTTGGACTAGTCATGTGGTATGTGTAGCAGCTGAGGTAGCCATAACGGTCAAAAAATTCAAATT
>Ga0325414_1008161_pt1 | contig 11099 bp, 6 predicted proteins | sample PopdelMetagenome_8_FD_206183 | JGI IMG/M metagenome (GOLD analysis project Ga0325414, IMG submission 206183) | Populus deltoides microbial communities from Bellville, Georgia, United States - Leaf-PdKOR-R3 | ecosystem: Host-associated > Plants > Phyllosphere > Phylloplane/Leaf | place: USA...
TCTGTTCACTTTGTTTATATATATATATATATATATATATATATATATATATATATTGAGAAGTATAATATTGTATTAGAAAACGCCAAGATCTGGTGGGGAGGACATAGAAAACATACGGAATCTGCTTACAGCTCAAGTTTAGCAGAACTATGGAAAAAATTGTCAACAAACCAAGAAACAAAAATACAAATAGCAGCTAAAAGAAGCAGAATTGAAGAAAAAACAACACAAAAACAGCTAAAATACGCGGAATTGATGCCACACCAGGAAGCATTGCTAAGAGAATTTCACCTTGATCCAGATTTGAAAGAAAACAAAACCCGCATATCAAGCAAAATTTAGAGCCAAGCGACAAATTTAGTGTTTCTAAACACTCCCTGTTTAGCCATGTGATCTGCCATGTGATTACTCTCACGAAAAGAATGAGTAAATGTGATTGAACCAAAGCATGAAGCTAATCTCTGAATAGAGGAGAAAAGAATCTGATGTAGCCAAGGCCTATTATAAGGATTATTCATCCATCTAATGACATTGGCAGAGTCAGATTCAATAATAATGTGTTTATGGTGCAGTTGGCAATTAGTGGCCGATAATTCAATAGCTTTGACAACCGCTTTTAGCTCGGCTACATTGGAGTCTAAAATCCCAGCTGACATGGAGAAAATACCAAGAAGAATCCCATTATGATTACGCAAAACTCCGCCTATACCTGAGGGGCCCGGCTTCCCAAGAGAGGAGCCATCCACATTCCATTTTAAGCTATTAGTGATAGGGGGAGACCACACAACAACTGCCCTTTGTTTTTTATAATTAGTCCATCGTAACAGCCCTTCCGCTGACCTTATTAAATCTGTAGCTGAATAAGAGAAATCAGGTTCTATAGCCTTTAGCCATAAGCAGAGACGAGTAATAATAAGGAAAAACAGAGTATCATAATTCGGGTTTGTCTGCTTGAATATCACATCATTACGGTGAAGTCAAAGAGACCATGTCACTGAAAAGAACAGCATCAACCAAGCTTTTTTCTGAAATTTTCCATAAACCAAAGAATCCCACTGAGAGAAAAGGGCTGCCAAGTTCTGTGGGCAACACCACGATAAGCCCCATCAATTGATTATTTTAGACCAAACTATCCAATGTTTGTGACAATGTAGAAGGATATGATCTACCGATTCTTCCTCATCTAAGCAAATGGGACAAGCAGCAGCGGAGATGTCCAATATACCTCTTCTGACCAACATACTACGAGTGTTAATTTTCTTTATGATAGCCATCCAGCAGAATACTTCAACTTTAGGAGGGACGATTCCTCTCCAAATCCCAGTAAAAGAGAAGCTAGTGTCTATAAGGGGTTTGGGACTTAACAGCCCACATAGAGATTTGACCGAGAATCTACCAGAGGGGTTTGCTTTCCAAACTAATCTATCTTCTGCATCTTTGTCCAGATGCACTCTCGAAAGAATAACAGTCATTTGGTCTAGAAGACCAGAGTTTCTACCTTGCAAGGGTCTAATCTAGGTAAATAACCAGAACCAAGCATGACCATCCCACATCCCCATCTTATCAAGGCTTGCTTCTTTATCATTGGTTAACCAGAAAAGTGCAGGAAACTGATCTGCCAAGCTACCAGTAGATGTCCAATCATCAAGCCAGAATTTAATCCTCTTTCCATTTCCAACTAGCACCATAGATTGATGATTCACAATGTCTTGCAGACTGTTATCTGTAACACCATTAATAATACGAGACCAAGTGCTTCCAGTTCCTGAAATAGGATATTTCAGAATAATTGTGGAGCATGTAGAGTTGTATATGTTGTTAATCACATCTTTCCACATGCTCGACTCCTCCGAACCAAACCTCCATAGCCATTTGAACAACAAAGCTTTATTTTTGTCCCTTAGAGAGCCGATCCCAAGACCACCAGCATATTTTGGAAGAGAAATAGTTGACCAGCTAACTTTGCATATTTTCTTACCTCCCTCTTTGCCTGACCACAAGAAGGATCTGAATTTCTTTTCAATGGATGCTGCAATTGCCACAAGCATAGGAAACAAAGAGAGAAAGTAAATGGGTAGATTACTTAGGACAGATTTGATTAAGCACAACCTACCCCCAATAGATAATAGTCTGCCTTTCCACGAAGCCAACCTAGCACTGATATTATTTAGAATAGGCTTCCACATCAAAGTTCTACAAGAGCTTGCCCCAATGGGAAGGCCAAGATATTTGAATGGGAGGCGCTCCTGTTTACATCGGAGAATTTCTGCAGTGTAATTAGATATATGTTCATCTATACCCACACCAAAGATGCTGCTTTTGAAAAAGTTAACCTTCAAACCTGACATTAATTCAAAGCATAAAAGGATTCGCTTAATATTCTGCATGCTGAATAAGGAGGCTGAGCTGAATATAAGAGTGTCATCTGCAAATTGAAGGTGAGATAAAGTGAATCCATCCTGGCCAATCTTAATCCCCTCGATCAAACCCAAATCACAGCCTCGCTGTAACATACAACTCAATCCCTGAACTGCAATATTAAAAAGAAAAGGAGAGAGGGGATCTCCTTGCCGTAAACCTTTTTCCAAATTAAATTCTGCTGTTGGAGATGCATTGACAAGCACGGACATCTTTGCTGTTGAGATGCATTGCATGATCCAACCTCTCCACCTGCTCCCGAAACCCATAGCAGCCATTACTTCATTAATATATTCCTATAAAACAGAATCAAAAGCTTTGTGAAAGTCTAGTTTGAAGAGATATCCTTTGCCCTTTTTCTTCTTTAAGAAGTGAATCGCCTCATTAGCTATCAAAACGCTGTCTAGGATTTGCCTTCCTTTTATGAAAGAGTGCTCATTAAAACACGGTGCACTGTGTGTGAATCCTGTGGCTTCACAGTCTTTACCGCGCTGCCTCTCTATTTTTCGCGTTTCTTCCCACGCTTTCTTCTCGGCTGCTGAGGCTCCCTGGTGTCTTTCCATCGACTTTGTCTGGTGCATGTTCAGATTAAGGCGGTTTGGCTGGTGCTAGGCGCGCGAGGAGATGTCAGCCGACGGGTAAATCATCTGCATTGGCTGGGATGGCTTCATTGAAGTTGTCCTATATATTTCACTGTTCAGTGTCTCACAGTAGAAATGGAATTTGTAATTCCAGGGAAGATTAGGTTTCAAATATTGTACATATTCGTGGATGAATTTGTTTCTCTCATGATTATCTCTCCAGCATTTTTTGCTCTTGGTTCGTCTGGGTTCACAAGGTGAGCCTCTGTATCAATTAATCTACATTTCTTTCCCTTTTCTCTTTTCCTTAATGGGTGTTGCAGGCTTCTTTCTCTGAATGTTAAATGCTTTTTTGTGATTTTGTGTCCTTCGGTATCATCTTCTTAATTTTACTATTACTTAATGGATATTAATTCGACCTCTTGTTCGTTTTTAATATATATTGTTGTTTGGCTCACTTGTATATTCTTTTTATAGATTTTTTGCCTGACTTAATATTCAATAAGTATGCATCAAATGTAATTTTAGTTTGTAGCAAAAATAGATACATAACTTTTATTTAATAAGATTGATCACATTAATTCTTGAACTTGTTTTATTTAAATAAATATATAGAGTTATGATAATTTATAATTTAATGATTAGTTAATATTCGTATAATATACACGGTACATGTATTAAGTTTAATTTTTTTGGAAAAGAAAGAATACCTTGATAAATTTTTTTATTGATTAATGTATAAATATATAAATTTATTTACTAAATAATATCTTGATTAATTAATAAATTTCATGGTCTCAATGGTATCGATGTTTAACTGTATATTGTATTAATTTTAAAAAAAAATATATAAATTTTAAATGATAAAATTAAAAATACTTAACTTCATATAAGGAAAATATTTATTTTTTGAAACGACAATACAAAATACATTATAATACTAATATGTAAATTCAAATCTATCTCTAACTAGGCAAGATGCTAACACGTTAATATAATCCCTAAAATATGAGCTAATTCCTTTTTCCAACATATGACAATTTATACATGTAATTGTTACTTTGTTGATTTGGATTAGTGAAGATCTTCATACTGTTAATAAAAGATAATTCTCACATTATTTTTTTTAATTATTTTATTAATTTAAATTATTTAAGAAATAAGTTTATATAAAGTAAAAAACAATTATTTAAAAATAATTTTATCAGCGTTTTTGTAAAACACATTAACAATTTGTTACTAATATGAGAACATTTAAAGATTATTCTTATCCTTATAATATAAGATATATATATATAAAGGATTAAGTTTCAAAAAAAAAATTTACTTTGTGTGATTAGGGAAGAGTTTTATAACGCAAAAACATTAATTATATTAAAACTAGTGTACCAACCAGCTAAAAAAAATATGATTTTGACATGTGATAGTCTGTTCCAATTGCTTAACCAGCCGCATACAACAAAAAGAGCGCACCTCAGCCTCCTCCCACTCAGAGGTGCCTTCTCTAACCTTCAAGCGTCTCTTTTTTTTTGTCTTTTTTTTTTCTAGCTAGGCATATGTCATTGCCTCTTTCATTTCTTAACTGATTGTTTTTAACATTCCATGTTAATTTTATTTCATAGATGAAGCTCTCAAATGTACTTGGAATCAACAACTTAGGTTACATGAACATCACCCTTTTTTCTCACACATACATATTAAAGAACTTTGGCATGCTTAACTGTCTTACTATATATGGCTTTGTCTAAAATATGATGATTGATCTTTCGTTTAAGAGTTACTTTTCATGCCATTGTTCATTCTTCTCCCTTTCAATTTGCCTTAGCATTTATTGTTTCCCTTTCAATTCTTCTACTTTTTGTGATGCTGAAAAGAAAATTTTCCACACACTACTTCAAATCTTATGTTCAGAAGACATTGGTTCAACTGTTACTTTTAACCTGGAGTTCATAAGGAAGCAATGAGATACTAGATTTGCCTTTCCATCTTCTATCAACAATTTGAGCGGCTCGCACATTAGTTGCTTATGTTTATTGATGATAGCTTTTATTGTCTTTTTTCTTTTCGTTTGTAATTCGCAACAATAGAGTGGGTCTGATTATCTTGGTCTGGAATTGACATGAAAAAAAAGAGAACGAAACTTGCATTCTCTACTTTAGTTAGATGGCTTGAGCATTGTTCGCTAGAACAACAGATTGGGTCTGATTATCTTGGTCTGGAATTGGCAGGAAAAAAAAACAGACACTTGCATTGTCTGCTTTAGATGGCTTGAGCATTGTTTGCTAGATGTTCATTAATTTCTCTTTTTGCAATGAACTCTTGCATATTTAACAGATCATGGTACTTTTTTCACGCTATTATTGTTCTCTATTGAACTGCCAAGATGATTGGTTGGATAATAGCCACTGTGATTAGAGAAACTGAAATAATTTATAGTCTGCAAGTCTGTAAATTCATTGCGGCAGTCATGTTTTTATCCAAACATTGCCAAGAGTTAAGACCAAAGTTAAATCAATAACAAAAAGATAAAAAAAAAAACCCTAAGATAAAAGTGACAAAATTCATAAGACTCAAACTCCAATAATTTAATGCCAAACAGAGAAATACTATTTCACCAATCGAGTCACAGGTATCTAACATATTCATACCTAATGATTTTCCACAAAGTGGAGACAAAAACTTGTACAAATCTTTTCATTTTCTAATTCGATCCGATCCATTTGTTCGTAGAGCTATTTATTCTATCGCAAACGTTTCTGGAACACCTCTAATAGAGGGACCAATAATTTAATGCCAATAATTCACCAATGCCGAAACGTTTTTTTTTCTTTAAAAAAATTAGGATAGCCCGTAGTATAGGTCACTTATCTAGTTGGATACTATAGTGATGTTTCATTTTTATATGAATAGTGAAGCACTTTAATTTTTTTTAATTAGTTTTTTTCCTTTTTGATTTGGTTCTGGTTTTTTATTACAAATTAGTCCTTATTTTTTTGTTTAATTTTTTTTTAGCCTAATTATATGAGATAAAGTTTTCAATTTAATTAGAAATAAACTACCATACTAAAAAAGTTATGTTTCTCTACTTCCTTCTCTTTATTATTTTTTTTGTTTTTTTAAATTGATCTTTATATTTTTTCGCTTCTTTGATTTGGTGTTTTTTCATTTTTTTTCCTTTCATTTTTTTACAAATCGGTCTTTAGAAATTTTCTTCCTTTTTGATTTAACTCCTTTTGGGTCTATTTGTATGAGATAAAGATTTTAATTTAATTAAAAATTATTTATTATACTAAAAAAGTTAGCTTTTCCCTCCTACTTCACTATTCATATCCTCCCCTTTTTAAAAAAAAAAAAAATTCTATCTTCTAATTTTTTCTTCTTTTGGTTGAATGATTTTTGCCCTTTTTTTCCTTCCAATTTCACTTTAATATTCTGTTGTTTTTAAATTGATTATTATAAATTGTTTTTAATTTTTTTTATATGTAGTTATCATAGTCTCAAACAAATATCACTAAATTTATTAAGATCTCAATTTTATAAGTGTCTATTTTAGTTATCGTATCATTATATAAAAAATAGTTTTTAAGCCTAGTAGAGTTTATGATCTAGGTTGCGTATTTAATGAGTTAAACCATGAAACTCGAGTTGATCTAATATATCGTCATCTTAATATTAAAAAAAATTATCATCTTGATTTTTTTCTTAAAATCCAAACCATGCTTTTATTGGTCATTTGAGTTGCCTTAAGTTGCATATGTTAAGTCAACTAGGTCATTTATAGACAACTTCCTTGTGAATTAATTTTAAACCTATACTAGGCAAGAAATCAAGTCAAGAGGTCAGGATGAAGTTTAATAACAATGTCATATTGTTCCTTTGTTTTTGGACCCTACTTTTTATTTTTTTTTTCTTTTTTTGAATTGAATCCTTTTAGGCTTTTCTCTAGTTTTATCTTTTAATATTTATTTGATTTTGAATTGATTACATTTCAATTTACTTTCTATAATGTTATTGCAGTCTCAAATAAATATCCTGACATTTAATTAGTGCTTAATTTTACAAGCAATTATTTTGTTATCACATTATTAAGTAAAAAATAATTAAAAAACATAAACCAAATGGAATCCATTATTCATGTTGTGGTCTTGAAGAATTAAGCTATTAAATCTTGATTAATCTAATATATTTTCATATTAATATTAAAAAAAAAATTTGAAAACAAATTATATTTTTTTACTGGTAATATGAATCGACTTTGAACCCATCACATTAACCATGTCATGTTAGACATTAGTTAATTTTAAACTTGATATAGATAAGAAGTCAAGATGAGAGGAATCTAAGATTAATCCACTACTTTTTTTATGTTGCGCAAAACATAAACCAGTTCCTTCCTAAATATTTACAAGCAAACACTCACGAATATGATGGTGAAAATTGGAGTAAAATTATATTTAACCAGTGTCTGTTTTTTGTGAAACAAACAAATTAATCCCTCAAGTTTTTTAAATAATTAATTGAGTTTTTAATCACATTTTACCGTCAAGTTAGTGGAACAATCTTAGGAAATATCGCTGACAGCTCTACATTTGACCGACGAAAAACTAATGAAGGGACCAGATTATTGCATAATGTAAAAGTACAGGGAAAAGATTTAAAAGATCAAGTTATCAGCAACAAAACAACCAAAACAAAACACTATTTCACTGTTCAGTGTCTCACTGTAGAAATGGCACTTTGTAATTCCAGGGAAGATTAGTTTTCGCTTTGGTGGCCATCTGCAGATATTCCTGCATTATATGTTTTGATTAAAGCATGGTATATACATAGCAATATAAAACAAAAGGTAAGGATGTTTAGAAATTCAATGTTTGGCTGCATTACCATTGCCAGTGGGTATGGTATTTTGAGACCTGGTCTCCATTGAAAGCATCTTCAGAGATATTTTACGCAGATACTTAGACTGAAATTAGATATCAATAACAAAACATTAGATCTCTGAGCAGTCCATGTTACAAGAGAAGGGGGAAGAGGGATATATGCTCTTACTAATATGCTAGGCTTTCTGTATTTGCATTGTCTGTGAGGATATACTGTAAGCTATGAAGAGAGAATAGAATTTGCTGGAATGAATTGTATTATTGATCATATCATATATTTATACAAGTGCATTTACAGTCATTCCCATAAATTAGGAATCAATTACTACCTTACATTTATCATCCTATAGACTTAGTTTTACACTAGGAAAGCCAATGTATTCAGATTATCCATTCCTAATATATAGCTTAGGAGATTCCTAAAATATACTTCGGTGTCCTCTCTTTTTATTTAATTATTTATGTATTGATTCGTTATTTGCATTTTGCACACTTCCCTTGTACTTGAAAATGACCTTGGTCACTCTAAATAAAACACTTGTAAAGAGAACTAACGAAAAGATGTGAACTTCTACAGAATGACTAGTGAGGAAGTGTGGACACACTACACACACGTGTACATGCATAAATCCACACAGTTATGCATGTGTATATTCATGTCTAGAGAATATCAAAATTATTGAACCTAGCATTAGCCGAATACCTGATTGGTGGTGGCAGTATAAATCTTTTCCTCAAACCGTACAACAATTTTCTTGAGTTCTTGTAATCCCTCTTCACCAGAAAACGGAAGATGCCTCTTTAATATCTCTATTCTGCACATGTAAGACATTACATTTAATTTTTAACGACAAGGCAGGTATAGAGAAGTTAGCAGCAGTGAGAAAGAACTGTGAACTCATACACCACACCAATATCAGAAATGCATACAACGGAATCATTGGCAAAAAGTAAGAACAAATAATGATATAGCCAAGTGTCGGTCAAGTAATATATGGCATCAGAATACATACATCTATTTTTACTTTGTTTCCCCGTATTATTCCAGAGGTACAGGGTATAGGAGTTCACTTGGCCACCCTTCTGTCTAAAATTCTAGTCACGAGCTTCATGGTTAATTTTCTTGAACTGGAAGAACCTTCCATTTATGGCTATGCTCCAAGATATACAAGTGAATTAGTTGCAAACCAGGGGAACTCTGTGAAAACATTACAATAGCATTTACTCTGAGTAAGAAAACTTTTATACATGCACTATAATTGACAAAGAAAAGAAGAGAAATCCCTTTAATTTATGAAAATGCAATGAGATAACCTTATCTCACGCTGCAATATATACTCTACAGTGCTCATTGGCTAGTGCAAGTGCCAGCAGTAGCTGTCTATATGATTTTGAATGTAGAGAGGTCAACAAAACATTCAACTTTATGCTGAGAAACTAGGAAACCATACACCATTGTGGCTAATTGATTTTTGTCTGCTGCTTTTCTACTTTAAGATCACTATCATTTCAACCCTGTAGAAGTTAAAACAAATAGAAGGCCCAAATCCAACACCATTCATTTAAGTTCAATTGCAACTCGAGTTTTAAATTGAAACACGTATGCTCATAGCAATAGATTAACCTTGAAATTTAAAGCAGAACAAGCTTCATGCAGCCATCCAAGAGGCCATCATCGAAAGAAGAGATTACACAAGAAGTTCCAACAAAAATTACTTCCCAGCACTTTACGTTCCCTCAAGTTTGCTTCTTGTGAGAAACACATGAAAAGATGAAAAACAAAAACAAGAACAAAAAAAAGAGGTGTGTGATACTTGAGGTTGCCTCATGTCAGTCCAGCTAATTTTAATTAACCTTTTGCCCTTCTACTTTTCTTTCATATAAATAAAAAATTTACTATTTTGCTGCACTTGCACATATTAGGAAACACATGCTTACATTTTGTCGACTATTCTTTTCCGTGAGTCAGGCTGCAATTGAATTCTCCAATCACCTGTGTCAATGACAGGTTCTCCGCTTGGGGCAGTGGGCCTCCAATTATTGGCATCCATGGGGTTTTGGCCAACCAAAAAAATCACTCCTATCATGACAATAAATAAATAAATAATATTGCACGTTTGAATAGACCCTAAAAAGAAAGTCAGGAACAGCCGAAGAGTAAGAGCACATCAAAGTCATGAAAATTGGAATATCAGTTTATTCAGACTTGAATAGATTTAAAGAGAACTTCCATCTAATAGCATGTACTTTATTAAAGAATTCTACCAAATATGGATGCATAAAATCTGAACAGCCATAACAAATATACACGACCATTCAAGGCAAGGTGCTAGGATCTTGGGTATTCGGGTATTATAAGCAAGATTTGGGCCTGAATCTTCATGGTGCTTCTAAAACCAAGGAAGCTAAAAACTAGCCAGATAGTTCATAACTTGCCGCACCAACTGATGGTGAGTGTTGGTAAACCAAGCCATAGAGAAACTCATGGTGCTTCAATTTTAACTTGATGTTTTCTAGCAACACTTGTGATACATCATCGATGCAATGTTTTCAATGACAAACTTGCATTTGTATTCATTGTGGTTTTAGAGGTTCACAGATTCTAATCAAATAGATATTTAATATTCCAAAATCATTGTATACGTACTTAAATGCTTTACTTCAATAGATAGATTAAGTTAGCTCTCTAGATATCAGTATATCACATCTTACCAATTTAGATTCAGCACAGGACCTTTTTCAGGTGCTTATCAATTTTTACTCGCAAGCAAATACATACAGTCAAACCCCCTCCCCCTCCCCTCCTGTTCTTGTTATTTATGCATGTATTAACTTTTCTGAAAGAATAAATGTTGTAGGGAGCAAATAGTGTAAATAGAACGAGGAGAATACCACATCCCCAAAGGAATAACGAAAGAAGAAGAAAACAAAACAAAGTCATAAAACAAGGCTTTTCAAATCCCGATGAATATCAGCAGTCTAAATACCCCAGCAAATAGAACATGAAGAGTCCACAAACAATAATCATCCCAAAGAGATTGTCTAGGATGTTTTAAGCTAGGAAAATGAAGAAAACGACGAGCATTAACATGACCAAATTATAAAATTTAAAGTTCTGTTCTTTCTTTCTTTTTTCCATGTGTGAGCGAGCATGAAACCCAAGGATATCGTATTGTTGTTAAAAACACAATAATTTTGAAGAATTCAGTAAATTCCA
>Ga0325414_1008162_pt1 | contig 11098 bp, 3 predicted proteins | sample PopdelMetagenome_8_FD_206183 | JGI IMG/M metagenome (GOLD analysis project Ga0325414, IMG submission 206183) | Populus deltoides microbial communities from Bellville, Georgia, United States - Leaf-PdKOR-R3 | ecosystem: Host-associated > Plants > Phyllosphere > Phylloplane/Leaf | place: USA...
TGTGGTTGATGCTTTAATTGCTATTTCTGGTCTCTGGACACCATTTTGATTACTTTTTTCATCATGTTGTTAGGTTATTTGGATAGGAAGACTTGAAAATTTGACTACTATAAACGTTTTCATGTTTTCTATATCAGGCAGAGCATGATGAGGTGCGATGATTTTTATTTGAAAAAAAAAATATTGGACCAGTTTAATTTGCTTCATTTCTGCCATTAATCGCTTTCCCAAGGTGGCAATTACCTCCAAAGCAGACATTGATTAAGGAATGGATCTCCAGTAAGGACTCTCATTGTGCTATCCTTTGTATGACGTAGAAGTTTACTTATCAAATCTAGCTTAGCGGGTTAATACGACGGTTCATTGATTTGAAGTTGGATTCGAGCACATTTTGTTTTTTTTAATTAGATAGTGAGTTTACGTGGTAAAATTTATATAATTATATAAATTAATTTGTAAATCAGGTAACCTAACCAAACTTGAGTGAGAATTATAATCATGTCAATTATAATTATTTTTTTATAACTGTTTAAAATAGTATTGTTTAAGTTTTTTTTAATTTTTTGTTCAAAAAAATATTATTTTATTTATAAATAAATAAAAATAATGTTGTTTTATGATAAACTTGGGTTGACTTGTTGATTTGAGGGTTGACCTGGCCAACTTATAGTCCGTTTGTTTTTGTGTTTCAAAAGTATTTTTAAAAAAATAAATTTTATTTTTATTTTTTTATTTGCTTCAAATTAATTTTTTTTAAATTTTCATATCGTTTTGATATACTGATATCAAAATAAATTTTAAAAAATAAAACAACATTATTTTGATATATTTTCAAATAAAAATAATTTAAAAAAATAACCGCCACCACAATACCAAACAAACTTTTTATAAATCAAGCTTTGAGATAAATCTCATAGAAATGAATCCAATTAGTAATTTCTTAGGACAAAATCACATAACCTATCGTCATTTGGGGATAGAATCGGGTTAATTCGTTGATATGAGAGTTAATCAACTAACCTACAACTCGGATCATATCTCATCTCCTCCATCTCTCTCTCTCTCTCTCTCTCTCTCTCTCTCTCTCTCTCTAATGTTTGGTTTGTTGTTTTTATTGAACATGAAATCACCTCTTCTTTAGCAGCTTGTAGGTATAGGGATTGCTCCTGCCAACTGCAGATACATCACAGCGACAGGGTGATCTGGGGCCCAAGAGTTTTGTGTTCTCCATTTTAGTTTGGACAAAATCCAATAATTCTTTCTTTCTCAGTTCATTAAAGGCAAAGTAACATTGTTTGTTTTTCTAATGATTTGTCCAACTGTCTTTGGGTTAGGACCAGTTCTGGATCTCTGAATTGGGATAGCAATAGGCCATCTTTACCGGGTTTTTTTTTTCTGGTTTTGCTGGTTTTTTAACTACATAAATCGAACTAAAATCAATTGTTTGAACCGGTTTTATTTCAGTTTTGATTTTAAATTAAAAAATAATAATTTAATTATTTTTTAAAAATAAAAACCAAATCAAAACCGAAAATAGTTATCCCTACTGTGCATTGTTACCTTCTTCTAGTTAAGAAGTTGTGTAGCCACTAACTAGTACAGTCCTTAATTACCCTATCGTTATAATGTTGATGATTTAAAACGGCAGTACTCGAAGCAAGCATGCTCGTCGATCACAGGCTACCTAATTACAAAAAGCCAAAAACATCTCTAACTTAGCTACATCGTTGCCCAATATGTTAGGGTTCTAACCTTCACCTTGAAAATAAATATTTTAATGTAGTATAGAGAAATTAAGCCATGGCTAACAGGAATCTTCGTCATTAAAATCAACATTTGGCTGGGTTAATTAGATCTTGAAGAGGAGCTAGCGGGCTTGTTTTGCAATAGAGGCCAGCTGGAGCAAATTTTCCATTATATTTATTTTCCAAAACCACTGTCCTGGCACCTCTACCCCCCTTCCCCATCTGTCAATATATAATATAAAATCATTACTGCAATCTCATTTAATAATTTCAGTTTTTTATTTTATTGAAATTGTTTTTGAACATGATATTGATTGTAGTCTTACCCTTTTTATTTTATTTTATAAAATCAAGTAATTAATTTTTACTTGACGGAATGTGTAATGGTTCTTTAGCAATAATTAATTAACTCTAGTTAGTCTACCACCTTGTTGAAATGCTCAGGAAAAGGGAAGAAGTGTAAGGATAATTTGTTTATTGAAAAATAGTTTTATTTTAGAAAATAGTTTTCATAGGAAGTGATTTGATATTTGATAGTGTTATGAAAAATAAATTGAAAAATAATTTTCAGTGTTTGGTTATATCATGAAAAATAAACTAGAAAATAATTTATTGATGTTTTAATTTAAAAAAAAGTTTATTAAAAGAATAAGGACCAAATCTTATAAATAAAAAAGTTAAAGGAGGATGAAATTGAAAAAAAATCTAATTTTATATTTTATTTCAAATAAAATAAATAAAAATAAAAATAATAAATACCAAATTTAGCAAATAAAAATGTTGAAAGATGGTGAAACTAAAAAAAATACAATTTTATAAATTATCTCAAATAAAATAAATAGCAATTAAAAAAAAGATCGAATCTAATAGATAAAAAATTTCAATTAAAAAAATGATAAAAAAGAAGTAAATTAAAAAAAAAACTAAGGACAAAAGTTGATATAAAAATTAAATTTTAAGTAACGAAATTAAAAAAAACAAAATAAAATATATACCAATAAAAAAATTAAGGATTAATTTTAATATAATCAATAAATAATAAGATATTTATGAATTTTTCATAATTTTTTAAAAATATAAAAGTATATTTTTGTCTAAAATAAAAAAAATTAGAAACCAGGTTAAAAAAAATTAATTAAAAAATATTTTTTTATGAATAACTTTTATAGTAATTAAACAAACACCAAAAAAAAATTAAAAATAGTTTTTAGTAAATTACTTTTAATGGAACAACGATAACATATATACAAAAATGAGATCGTAACATCAAACTGAAAAGATGTAATTAAGACATAAAGAAGTGGAAGATGATGATCGATCGAGGAGAAACAAGATCCGATGCTTTTGCTTTCTTTCTTGAATGTGCTTGCTTTTTAACGAAGCTGCAAGCGCATTATCCAGCTGAAAGTACGAGATTCTCCGAGAATGGTCAAGTCTGTACTTCTAAAATGTAATTTTACAATGAGTTAAAGTTTTAATTTAATTATTCTTATATCTTTAATTACGTAATGTTTCTTTTTCGAAAAGTAATTTTTTAAAAATTAGTTTTTAAATTTTTTTATGTTTGTTTGTTATTAAAAAAAAATATCAACAGAAAATACTTTCCTATAAAAAAAACACTTTCCAGTCAAAAAAAATTTCGACTTGGTTTTCAGGAAAGTGTTTTCTATTTTGGCTGTGTTTGTTTTCCGGAAAGTGGTTTCTGGGAAACCACTTTCCAAACTTTTATGTGTTTGTTTGCTATTAGAAAAGTTGGTCAACGGAAAACACTTTTCAGTCAAAGGAAAATTTGGCTTGGTTTTCAGGAAAGTGTTTTCCTGGAAAATTTAGGCGGAAAACACTTTCCGGAAGTTGTGAAAAATTTAGAAATGTCATTATTTGCTGATTATATCAAATTTGATCCTCAAACTTTTGATTGCTATATATATTTTGTTTTGAATATTTATTTTTTAATTTTATTTTTTAAAATTCAATTTTTATTTTAACTTTGGTCCTTATTTTTATAATTGTTATTTGCTTTTTACTTATCATTTTTTTATTGAAATTTTTTATCTATCAAATTTGGTCATCATTCTTTTGATTGTTACTTATTTTATTTGAAATAATTTATGAAATGTTAATTATTATTATTATTTTAATTTCTTCATCTTTGAATTTTTTATTTGATTTCTATTATTTTGATTATTATTTATTTTATCTAAAATAATTTATGAAATTATTTTTTTTTTCAATTTCATTCTCATTCAACTTTTTAATTTGTAAGATTTGTTCCTCATTATTTTAATAAACTTGAAAAAAAATAAAACATTAATAAGTTATTTTCCAGCTCATTTTCCATAACATAACCAAACACTGAAAAGTGTTTTCCAATTTATTTTTCATTACACTACCAAACATCAGAAAATACTTTCTCAGAATTCACTTTCTCTAGAATTCACTTTTCAAAAGAAAACTACTTTCTAGCAAATAAATAGGACTTTAGATTCCATTGAGTATCCAATCTATATTAAAAAAATATTAATTTCATTGGAAATTTTAATTTTATAATTTCTTAAATATATTATCATGTAAACACTTTTTTATATACATAAATAGCTAATGTCATTATAATAATAAATATTTTTTTTTATTGGAAGAGAGGGGGAAATAACTAGAATTTAATGATAATAAAAAGTATAAAAAATAAACTTAACATTAGAGGTGTCATGAGACTTACATCTCATGTGTACTAAATATAAATCAATGAAATTTAGCAATATAAACACAGCTTGTAAATACCTATAATATTTATATAAAAAATTTAGTTTAATTCTATATAGCCACCCCGTCTAAGTAAAAAACAAATTCAAGCATATAATTTATAAAAAAATAAAAAATAAAATTGAATATAATTATTATCACAAAATCAACTTTTTGAATATAATTATTATCACAAATTCAACTTTACTGTATCCATAAATGATTAGAGAGAGGGAGGAATTCATGAAGTTTGCAAGATGTTAAAGAGTGTTATCATCATACATGAATATTCAATCGATCAGATTGAAAACTGACACCAATAAATACCATTTCAATTATGGATTATTTTTTAAATTCAATGAATCTGTAGTGACAAAATTCACCCAAAAACAGGGGAGTGTTTGGCATTGTGTTTGTAATTGTGTTTCGTTAAATTTTGAATTTTTTTTTTTTGCTAAAATTGAGTGCGGTTTGTATTTTTTGGATCGTTTTGATGTGCTGATATCAAAAATAATTTTTAAAAAATAAAAAAATATCATTGACATGTATTTTAGCACAAAAAATTATTTAAAAAATAACCATAACCACACTACCAAACAAGCTTGAAGAATCTTTGTTGGGCACGAAGGCAATGGCCCTTGAGACATGATACGTGTAACAGTACAGCAGCCACGTACTTGGATTGAGGAGTGGTGATTTCTCTGTCTCTTTCATTGAAGCAGCCCCATCAGCTTACTGCTTACATCTGCACATTACTGGTTCGAGGACCATATAACAGACCACTGCTACTCTACCACGTGTCCGACGGCAACAAAAGATATGATAGCATAATGATGCTTGAAATCACAAAAGCTGGGTAAAATACAGTAACTCAAGTACGGGCAACTATGACAAAATTCCTGATTCATCAAAACCTGTAGACATTGATTTATTTGTTTGAGTTATTAACAACCCCACCAGAATTAGACAAGTTGATATCATGATTTCTTTATAAAAAAAAAAAAACAAAACATATTTATTCAAGTAGAAATATTGAATCACGTTGATCCAACTATTCACTAATTTACTCGATATATATATATATATATATATATATATATATATATATATATATATATATATATATATAGTGGTTTTCTTCGTCAATGATTGTATTGCATTTACATGATCAATGGGTGGATGCCAACCACGTCTCTCCATTGATATAATAAAAATTAGTCACCTGCACGTATGAGTCTTGAATGTCATGCATGATCCTTGTAATATTTATGTGCACGTCTTCGGAGGAGGTCGTGAACAGGGTTCGTGGAACAAGATCATCGAGGAATCGGTCGATCGGTAGGTGAGTTTTAATTAATGTTCACTTGGCGATACACGATAATTCTTAGATTTTATTTCTATTTCATCCAAATCTTCAACCTGCACTGCAGCTGGGCGAGAATACTTCGTAGCTGTGGTGCTATTTTTGCCATTTTTCTTTTGACAAATACATTAAAATAGAGGGGGGATTAAAACAATAAGGTGGCCCAATCTCAACCCTAAATGGCTGAATCCTAGTTTGAGGAGCTTTGCTAAGGCCATATTAAAAATAATTTTTTAAAAAAATTAAAAAATATATATTATTTTAATAAATATCTAATTAAAAAGTATTTAAAAAAAAACTGCGAGCTCCCCTAAATGTTCTTGCAAGAGGGGTCATTTGTGCTTTCATAGTCTTTATCGATCCTCTTTTTAAACAATTTTTCTTAGTCTCATGGGAGCTATTAATTATTACATACAAAAAAAGAAAAAAAAAGAAACTTGTAAAATATTAAAAAAAATATTATTTTGATACATTTCTGAGTAAAAAAACACTTTAAAAAGCAATCACTATCACACTCTTAAATACCCTCTAAATATTCTTACAAGAGAGGCCATTTGTGCTTCCATAGTCTTTATCAATCCCTTTTTTAATCATTTTTTTAGTCGTATGGGAGCTATTAATTATCATATATAAAAAGAAGAAGAAACTCTTAAAAAATAAAATAAAAATATTATTTTAATGTATTTCCAAGCAAAAACTACTTTGAAAAACAACCGTTATCACATTTCTAAACACCCTCTAAATATTCTTGCCAAAGAAGCCATTTGTGCTTCCATATTCTTTATCAACCCCCTTTTTAATCAATTTTTTTTCTCATAGGTCTATTATTATCATGTACAAAAAAAGAAGAAGGAACTTGCATTTAATTTTCCTTTTCAAAAATTAAAAAATTGTAGTAGATAACCTTTTTCCATCTAGAAGAAGAAGGATGGAATGATGTAATGATATGGCAAGAGATAATCAATCACAAACATGACATGATCAAGACAACCACTTCTAGAAAAGATAAAAACATGATATGTTCAGAATCTTTGTGTTTCTTGACATGAAGATTATAATCAAAGACTTTGTCGTGGGAATCAGGTTCCTATAAACTTTACATTCCACACCAGAAACAGAAGCATCCAATTCCATGTAGATTTTTGCTTTCGGGATGAGGCCCAAAGGGAGATACTGTCACTGTATAAGCTCTAAGGCGACTGCCCTATGCTGATCTCAATATTTATTAGCAGTCAACTAAGGGAAAACAACAAAGCCCATTCACATGACATGGAAGGAATTTAAAAAAGGCCCAATCCAATAAAAAAATCCTGTCTATTTTAAGCATAATTGTCAGACCAGTTTTCAGTAATTAACTAGAAAAAATACTTGGGTTGCTGTATCAATTGGTTAATTTGTGAATTATTGGATCAATTATTTTTATGAAAATAATTTTGTTTTGATTTTTTTTTTGAAGTTGATTCGAATTTGTTTTGGATTAAACCCGCCAAACCCACCAAAACTAAACCCCATCCTTGCCTTTTTTTTTTTTTTTTTAGGGTTAGCTTGAACGCATCAAATATATACCCTAAATAAGGCTTATAAAACAGAAATTACACTTTGCCTTCAATATTAATGGACAGAGATAATCGAATTGGATACCGTCGAGGAAAGCATAACTCTTAACAAGTCCTCGTATAATTTACCACCCGAGTCACCCACGTATCTCTTGTATTCTAGTGACCAAGATTAGGCCGAGCAAGAGTCTCTTCTATAAATAGACCGCACCAAATGGTCCACTACTCTGTCACACTCTTCCATCTTTCTCTCTATCTTGCTAAGATTCTTTCTAGAATTCTACCGGCAAACAGTTTTTTTTTTTTTTGGTTATTTTGCTATACCAAGTAGTAATGTCTTCTTTAGCGTCTAAAACCCAATCTACGCTCTCAAAATCTGAAAAAATCACAAGCAACACCAGCACGGCCACTAAAGATCAAGAAGACCCAGAAATCTTCAACTCCGTGACTAGCTTTGTCTATATAAAACCAGTACACTCCACTAAAACACGAGATAAGGAGGAGGTTTTGCAGAGGATACGACAACGCAAGCGCGCGAACAAGGTAGTCTGCAAGGTTTTCTTGGATGGTTGTTTTCGTCGAAAAGTGAGAATAAGGTCTCTGCCAAGTGGGTGGATGATGCTTTTGCTGCCCCATGATTCCTACTATCAAAATAAACAGTAGCTATTTCAGGTTTTACAGTAGAGGAATTCATGTTCTTTGTGGATAGAATCGCGAGGGACTAGTGGTGTTTTGCGAATTGATAGTCAGAGTTGTCAGGCAAATCAAAGATCATGTCGCTTAATTTGTACAGGAATCCAATTCCTCGTCTTCTCTTAATTTTAAGGGTTTTTTTTTTTTTCTTTTTTGAAGTTTATACTATTCTTTTACTATTCTATAGCACAAGGTTAGTTTTGGGCTGGCAGTCAACAAATACTTCCTTGATTCAAAGCTTCGAGACGCTGCCATATATAACGTTGATTATAACAAGTTAAAAATTTTTAAGAATTAAAAACACAGTAATTATGAGAAAATTCTTAAAATGCTTTTTTTTTTTTTTATTCTAGTTTCACTTCTCAAAAATTATTACAATCTAGAAAAATTTATTAATACTAAATAAAAAAACTTTCTTAAAGATGAAGGATGTTGTAACTTTAAGAAAAACCAAGACTAAAATTAAAATCTTGGGCTAATACTTGTGGGAATCCTTTTAAATTAAAGTTATAACCAAACATACAAAGTAAAGTTGCTTCTTCTTTTTTTCTTTTTTAAGATGTTCTCTCTTTTTCATGGGACAAATCTACTTTTAATGAAGCATTAGATTTAATCATATATACTTTTCTATCCGATCGTTTTTAATATTGATAGATAAGTGCTAAAGGATGTCTCTCTGCTTACTATTAAATACTAATCAAATTCAATACTAATTTTTTTTGGGGTTAATCGGGAGTTATACAACTTTGTTTATGCATTGTCTACCTTTCTAAAATGTTGAGACATGGACCTACAATTCTTATGAAGATAAAAGAATCCAGTTTTGTTGTTTTGAAGCCCAAAAACGAGTTGAAATACAGAGTCCGAATCAAACTCGAAATCCCTGCTAGCTAGATATTGTATCAGTTTTTAGCCTATATCTCAAGTTCCAGATGTCCAAAAATTATAATATCAGTTTCGTTGGAAAGAATATTTGATTTTCTATAATTGTTTCAGAAATAGAAAAATCCCAATTTACACGTTTTTGATTTTAAAATTAGCCTGTAATATCAGAAAAGAAAATAAAGTTAGAATTCATGACATAGTAGTGATAGAGTAGGAAAGTGATTTCCTTTTCTTTAAAAGATAAAGCCAAATTATAAAAATCTCTTTAGAAAACAGTCAATAGATTTTTTTATATACCCCAAACATACCACAAAAAAGAGGAGGTAGCATTTAGGAGCAAAAACAATCAGAATTGAGAAGAAAGAAGCCAAGGACAGTAGCCTCTTCAGGACATCCAACTCTCTGGTCTTTCAATACTCTTGAGTGATGTCCATTATATAAAGTTTTATATATATATATATATTTTTATTTAGTTATGGAATAGTTCTTTATTCTAGGATTTTTGATGTACCCTAACTATAACTATGTGAATACTTCTTTGATTGAATTAATTCAGTATTTGTTGAGTATTTCATTCTAAACTTAATGTTTGTGTACACTTGATCATAGTTTGCATTATTTGGGATTCAGTTTGAGATTAAGAAGTGATAATTGTTTCAGCTATTATTTGAAATACCATAAAGAATCTATAGGATAGAAATATTTGTGGAACTTGTGTAATCCTTAAGGATTTTATTGTTCCTAATGAATTTTGACTAGTTTAGAATTTTCATAGAGATGTAGGAAGTTTGCTTGTTAAAATAACACGTTGATCATCAAGAGAGTTTAGTGATTAAATTAGAAAAACTTGATCATCAACAATAATAAAAAAAAATCTCAATAGGATTAATTCAATGGAGAAATTCATATAGAATTAATTACTGCGAAGTCAAAAATCCTAAGATCTGTTAAACTTGATTTCAACGCCGTTTAATTATTTACTAGTTTGTTTTAATTTTTTTAGTTTCCAAACTTTTATAATCAAATCATCAAATAGATAGAGATTTAATAATTTTAGCACTTGTTGATAATTTCTGCAAATCCTCATGGGACAATACTTTACCCATCCATTTTATTATTTGTTATGATTAGTGCACTTGTGATTTTTACCAACAAAAACACTATTAAATAAAAAATTATTAATGTTTTTCAAGGGATTAATTAATTAATTTTTTAAACTAAAAGAATTATTCAATTTATATTAAAAAAGTAGAATGATTAATTTATGATTTACTCCACTTTTGATGCAAAATGATTGGGCTAGTTTTCTGCAAAAAAATCACTAACATGGGTTGGGTCCAATGTTATCCCACAAACCTTGCTTTATAGCCCAATACTAATCCATACCAATATAATACATGCGACCTTCAATTTCAACACTCTTGAGCATTCTTCTCTCTGAAACAAAACAAATCAAACAAAATGAATGAATGAATGAATATAAAATTCCCGTTTCATTCTGTATAGATATAAAGTCTATTATTTTTAATTGAATTAAATTTTTATCTTTACACAAAAAAAAAAATCAAGTTATAAACAAAAAAAAAAAACACAATAATCACTCCAATCAGTCTTATCCTGAAATATTTTTTATTCATGAAATATTTTATGTAAAATAAACAAGTCTAATTATTCCATCACATTAATGAGAAGAGATGTGACTAATAGATGGATTAATTATTGGTTATTATCATATTTAGTAGGTGGTCCAGTGGTAAGAGTTTGAGATTAAGGGGTTTGTTCTTTCTATGATCTCAAGTTTGAGTCATATAGTTACTAATATGATGACCACTAGAGATTTACATCATCGTTAACTTCAAGATTCGTGGGATTAATCGAGGTATACGCAAGCTGGCCAAGACATCCACATTAATAACAAAAATATTGATTATAATTGCATTTCAATTAATCCAACCTAGCAAGGCCTGGTTTATGGGAAACTTATTCAACCATTTCCCTAGCATGTCGTGATAGAGCATCCAACACAGCTCCGTGTAGGGTAAGAAATCCACGTCCCTAATCAATGTTTTCTTTTTGGTCAAATGGTTTTATCCATTAATTACTACTATTGCTCGTGA
>Ga0325414_1008163_pt1 | contig 11097 bp, 7 predicted proteins | sample PopdelMetagenome_8_FD_206183 | JGI IMG/M metagenome (GOLD analysis project Ga0325414, IMG submission 206183) | Populus deltoides microbial communities from Bellville, Georgia, United States - Leaf-PdKOR-R3 | ecosystem: Host-associated > Plants > Phyllosphere > Phylloplane/Leaf | place: USA...
TTTTTTTATTTCTTTTTTCTCTCCCCTTTTTATTCTTCTATGGTTTTTCTTTTCTTCTTCTTTTGATTTCTTTCTGTCTCTTCTTCCAAATTTGTGATAGGAATAGCTATTCCAGCCATGATTTCTTATAAAGTCAATATTCCTACTAATAACAACATGTGTTAAACTATATTATTTCATCAAAACCTTTTTAAAACATGTTATTTTATTATTTTAAAAAAATAATTTTAAAAAAAAATTCTTTGTGGAAGGCTGCTCTAGAAAAGCATGGTCGTGACTTTTCAAAGTGACAATACACGCCCACAAAATTAAATTCTTCACGTGAGAAACACAATAGTTGCGTTGTTTTAACGCCAAGACACATATATTTTTTATATAATACAAAAATAGAAAATCTTTTTTGTGCTTTTAAAAGTTAATAATAATACAAACAAAAACATAAAAAGGACAAACAATATTATCCAATCACACCGCACAGGAACGAAGAAGCCCATGCCGAGCAAATCTGGACCGTACAGTCGGTCTCCATCCTGATGATCAAACGCTCCCTTTCCCTCACAGTGCAGTAGGGGCATGTTTGGAAGAATAAAAAAAGCAGGAGCCTGCAGTCTCGACGAGAGAAATTTCGCAGTCTCTGCCTCTGCTATTTATAAAATCACTCCAACCATTTGAGTCTGTACACAAACACAGGGAGCTAGCAGGAGGCTTTTTAGAGAGAGAGAAACAAAAACACAGAGAGAGAGAGAGAGAGAGAGAGAGACACTAATGTCAGGTGGCATCGCACGTGGTCGTCTTGCTGAGGAAAGGAAGTCCTGGCGCAAAAACCACCCTCATGTCCGTAAAACACGCACACAGAAAAACAGAGACCTTCCCTCTCTATTTTCTTTCATTTTTATATGTTTTATGTTTTTTCCCCTTCGTTTATGAGTTTACAACCATGTGTTTTCTTGTGTGTTGATTTTGGTTAAATTTTTAGGGTTTTGTGGCGAAACCAGAGACACAGCCAGATGGAACAGTAAATTTGATGGTCTGGCATTGCACAATCCCTGGAAAACTTGGTGTAGGTTCTTCCCATCGTAATTTTCTGTCAATTTTGATTTCTCGTTTTAATTAGCTTGTTCTTGTTTTCTATTTTGGGTTTTCTTGCTTGTATAAGATATTTACTGTTCTTGACTCTCCCAATCTAGTTCTGGTTTGTATCCCGAGAAGCAAGAACAATTATAGCATTCAGAGGCTAAAATTACTTATAGCTTAGTCTCAAGGATTTTGTGCCTTGATCATGTTAAATTTTATTTATTTCTTTTTGTTAAGGCGGTGTCATGCATAGGGTGATACTTAAATCAAATGGTTGAGTTCAAGTATAATGGCGAGATAAACTGGAGGTGAGGTAGTTGATCAGGCATCTGTAAGATTTAAGTTGCCAGGCCTGTTCTCTACGTGATGTGTCATTAAATTTTACTTTTTATGCCACAACTTATAAACCATGATGTTTCATTGCCCCAAGATGAAGGATGTTAGATTTTAAGATTGTTGATAAACTACTGGGAAAAAAAAGTTGTAATCTATCAAAGTTGAAAGTTTTGTGGCAATTTTGAAAGGTATTTGACATTCTTTAATTAGCTGGATTATGTCAAGTTCTATTTAGAATCTTGAGTATCTAGCTAGCTTCCTATTATTCAGTCATTCTCCTGCTCTATTGATTAGTAAAGTTAAAGCATTTAGAATCTGGAGTATTTATCCTGATTGTTTTTTTTTTTCAAAGTTGTAACAGTGTTGTTATTGGATTGAATCCAGTCCCTGCTTATACAAATTTGAATCACATCTTATGAAATTCCCAGTGATCTTAACTTGTCTTCTCTATCTTGGCATGGACTTTCACAGCCAGATGCAACTTACCTGGTTGAGAATTGCTGCTGTGCCTGTCAATTTATCAGTACCTTTTCTTATCCTCTCTGTTTCTTTTGCATGATGAGATCTGTTCTTTGAATTCATCTCAAATATTGTTGTTTATTCTGAACAGTAGAAGTTTAATTTCTATGGCTATAGATATCACATTGAAGGCATCTGAATATTTGACAAAATAAGTTGTACTCGTGAACACTCTTGTCCATTATGAGTTCAGTTGCTTTCGTGCTTCTGATCAATTTTCTGCTTTTGAATGTTGTAAAGCTAAAAGTTTGGTCTACCTTCTGGTTGCTTGTTGTTTCATTTGTTATGGCTTGCACCATCCACTGTTTTTTCTTTTAATTATTATTGTTGTTCTTTTCTGGTAAATGGATAATCCAATGTCAGCCATCAAGTCATATTTGATTCATATTATATGATGGTTTACTTATTTTTTTTTTTGAGTGTCTGGGAAAAAAAGAAGATAAATAGGGTAGATGTATATATCACCTGTTGGGATTGATTTTATAATTCATGTAATTTTGCAGACTGATTGGGAAGGTGGTTATTTTCCTCTTACACTCAACTTCAGTGAAGATTATCCTAGCAAGCCACCAAAGTGTAAATTTCCTCAGGGTTTCTTCCACCCTAATGTATATCCATCTGGAACTGTTTGCTTGTCAATCCTTAACGAGGACAGTGTAAGTATCTTCTGTTGCCTTTGATTATTGTTCCAGTTTTATAGGTTAATTATGTTATGGGATTTGTTCTGCTTATGGTGGTTTGTATAGGGATGGAGACCAGCCATCACAGTGAAGCAGATTCTTGTGGGTATCCAGGACTTGCTGGACCAGCCAAATCCTGCTGATCCTGCCCAAACTGAAGGTTATCATCTGTTTATCCAGGTATGCCAACTTTTGAAAATTTGCTCTTCCATCTCTAGGATAATTCTCTGGTTTTCTGTCTAGAAAATCTGGAAGAGCCTTCGAGCTTTTTAGGTCAAAATTTGTTTGACATGGTATAGAAGGGCTCTATCATATATATATATATATATATATTAATGTAATTTCTGAACTGTTGTTTAGCATGCATTGTTAAATGATGTGTTCTGATCTGGTGAACCATGATCTTTGTTTAAAGTTTTTCTGGTTCTACCTTATCAAGTTCTTGCCATTAGAATTGTAACTCTCCTTGCTTCACCCAGCATGTGAGAAATATTGAAATACCTTAGAAAAGAAATGCTAAATGTTTATCGGTGAGGTAGAAAAAACACTTGTTCTGGCCATGGGCATTGAGAACCCTGCCTGCAAGCTCATTGGGTATCAAATTTCTTCTGGATAGTGCTGTGTAGATTTTGTTGTTGAAAAGACCTGTTCCAATTTTATCAGATAAACATATGAGATATGGTGAAGTACATGAAAAGTTGCTAGATGGTTAGTAGGGGATAATAATTTCTAATTTGTTGAAAATTGTAGCCATAAATGGCGAGGGTTCATGGGTGCCGTTTCCATTTGCAGAGAGGTCAATTTGTGTGAACAAGGGCGCAGAGTTTCTTGCACTTGGTATAGTATTACCATAACTTAATCTGAATTCTAAATGTACTTTGATTCGATGCAGGATGCTGCAGAGTACAAGAAAAGAGTTCGCCAGCAAGCTAAGCAATACCCTTCTCTTGTCTAAATGAAAGCTAGCGTTTCTGATTACTGTTGGTTCCTGGTAACTGTCCGTTGTCTGCAATTGTGTGATGCTGAACTTGTTTTTCCTGGTTATAGTTAGAACTTGGTAAATGTTGATGGCCTTCGTATCCTACTGCATGGTTGAACTTCTGTTTTGTCCCAAATTTGATTCCTTTTAATATTTTACAGTACACTAGTTAGGGAATGATACCTGTTCGTGTTTATATCAGATAGAAATCTAATGTTCCTCCTGAACGTATTTCTGTAATGAATGCCAAACAAGAGAAAATTTGGATTGCGACTATAGTTTAAGATAAAAGGCATCTTATTCTCCACTGTTACTGATTGGCTTCCATTGATTGTGCTTAGTGTGGGGTTGGCATTATGGCTATCCTTGGAAGATTTTATTGCCATCCCACCAATTTTTAATGTAAATTTAATTTTTTAAATATTTTATTGTCATCCCACCAATTTTTTTTTAATTTAATTTTTTTATGTTTTTGATTTTTTAAAAAAGATTTGAACAAGAGAAAAATAGTAAAAAAATTATGAAATGGGTGTGTATTCGGCTGAAACATGTCGAATTCTTTTTATTTTTTTGGATTTTTGAAAAATAATTTGGAAACAGAGGTTAAATTTTAGGTTATGACAGTTGCTCTTTTTTTAAAATGCTTATGGTACAAAGTCTATATAAAAAAATAATTTTTTATAAACTTGTTTAATAAACTTATAAAGAAAAGATGGTGTTTTTGAAAGGTTAGCAAATAGTCAAAACAAAAGGTGATCATAGAAATGCCTGTTCGTTTTAAGGATCAACCAACTCAAAGGTTAGTTATGACTTACCTGGTTTCCATGATATGTCAAAGATATAATCATTGCTAGATTGAAGTCTTTTTATAATAGAATTGGACATGGGGTTGGAATCCTACTGCGAACTTAAATTGTTAGGTTGAAATCCTAGTACAAGGTTGAATTGTTATGACTCAAAATCAAACTTCTTGGTACTACTGGTTGACTCAAAATCAAACTTCTTGGTACTACTTTGAATTTTAGTGATGCAAGATAAATATTTTGGTACTAGTTTGAATTATAATGACATAAAATCAAGTTACTTGGTACTGATTTGAATTCAGTGACATAAGACAAAACTTCTGGTACCGGTTTGAATTTTAGTGATGGAAAATCAAATTTTTTGGTTAATACACAGGTTTTGATTGAGCCAAAGTCAATAAATAAATTGATTTGGCCACAATTTTTACCAAAATAGTATCCACTGATTTTTTTAATTAGCCTTCTAAAACATTGAGAATAGAGTCATTAGAACTTTCAAATAACATGCTCAAAAATGAAAAATACTCGCATTCAAATCAACTTTTATTTGTTTGAAAATGAAATGATTTTTATCTTTATGAACACTTTCGAGTCTTTTTATTTTAGGATGTATGATTTGCAATATTATTTTAGGATGTATGATTTGCAATATTTCAAAGCAATTCTCAGATATGGTGAAAGAGTTGAACGAGCTTTTAATGAAAGGAAGATCCAAGATGTGATGATACCTTTAGGAAGATGTGATGATACCTTTAGGAATTGAGAATGAACATTCAAAAACATGACACAAAATCTTTGTCGTATCATCACAATATCAAACACCACAAATTTCAACCATTGATACACCTTTTCCATCTTATAATATGTTGTATTCTCTAGTATAAAACAAAGTATCCTAAACACCTTCAACAAACTTATTTAAACCTGAATATCATAACCTGCAAGACACACAAGGTTCAAGTCGTAAAAGAAAATGTCTGTAGCATTTCTTTCTAGTTACTCTCATCGATATCTACCAACACTTGATGAGTACTCAATAGATAGTGAATGGTACAACAAAAATGCTAACTATGAATGTCATGAAAGAATCATGGGTCATTACATTGATCTTTTTCAAGAATTCTAGAAGCATATCAACAACCTGATGTAGAACAGATAGTTATCATTTGAAGAGAAAATGATGAATAATTCCTAAAAGATTTTGGGCTAGTTGATAAGGATACTATCTTAATGATGAGTAGGACCTTGTAGTTGGTATGTGAATAAAGAGGTTAAAATTGACTTTTGAAGAAGTAGTGAAGATCGGAGAATGGGTATCTTAACTTTGCAAATACGGTCACCATACCTTTTTTAGACTTTATTGTCTTTAATGAATTTTAAGGCTACATCACATATTTTAATAAAGTGAGCATTTTTCAATGACTAATTACTATTTTGAAATCAATAGATGTTTTCATGATGTAATATTTAATACTTCATTTTCATCCAAAATGGATAAATATAATAGCAAGCTCAAATTGTTTTGTCAAATTCCAAGATAGATCAAGAAAACACTGGGGGCTAACCTTATTCTATGAATCCTAAACTTTTTTTTCACTCTCAATGAACCTTGAAAGGATAAAATCTTGATATTATATATTTTAAAACCTTAAAATTACTCTTTTTACTTCCAACGAACCTTAAAAAAGGAAATATTGCTTATAAAAATTGATTTGATGATATAAGTGATGATAAAAAGCGCACTTCTTTTGTAAGATTAATTTCATGGTTTTCGTAGTCAACAATGATTTTGAATAAAGCTAAGATCTATCAATGTGGATAAATTTGGTTTTAAAATGAAGAAAGGTCATCCTTTGTAGTTTTTATTTGAGCCTAAAATATTTTTCTTGGATAATAACTCAAAATAAAATCAGCCTTTACACTATGGGAAAATTTTTAAAATTCTCCAAGTAAAGCAAATGTTAAAAGGGATAAAAGTGTCACAAAAAAGATCAAGAAAATGATCAATAAGTAAAAGGGAAAATAAAGCTCTCTAAAGCGTCCTTAATTGAAGAAAAGATATCAAATGAAAAATCATGAAAAAAAATTAAAGAATTAAGGTTGTAGTGAGATTAATTGTTGAAATGTCAAAATTAAAGCGACGAGCGTAAATAATGTTTACATGCAATAAGTGATTCTATGTCTTTGAACCTTTAAACATTGTTTAAGCCTTATGAATATCTCATTCTTTTTTAAACACAAGCCTCAATATACATTATGTGCTTTTAAAAGTCATTTCTAAAAAAAAAAAATAGTTTGTTTAAATTGATAAGTTTTAGCCTTTAAAAAGATAATAAAAAGATGTTTTCAAGAAAAATCATGACCTATTTATGTGATGGATATTGTTCTTTATGAAATCAAGTCATCAACATAATGCAAAGTAAGACTGCTCTTTTTGAAAGCCCAAACTTTTATTTGGAATCCAACCTTTCCTTTCCTTTCCAAAAGAGCGCTCAATTATCGGAAAATGTCTTCATTTTTTTCTAAGAAAAATGAGCCAAAATCATAAAAGATCATTCTTTCTTACAATCCTAACTTGCATATACCTTGTTTTTTTGTCAAAAAAATACATAAAAATTTTATCCTTGCATTGAATGACATGTTTTGGGCTCTTAACCAAAGGAGTCTTATTTTTATGAAAATACTCTCAAAATCACATTTTAATGATTTCAATTCAATAATTGACTTGAATAAATACAATCATTAAAATTTACAACATGATTCCAAAACAAAAAAAGGATGATTTTTAAACAAAATTGTAATTGACTGAATTTGCAAAGTTCCTGGCGATAATGATTATGATGTTTGAGCCTCATGGTGTATGATGGAAAGATAAATAGTCAAACTAATCAAGGGAAAATCTATTTGAAATAATTTGTGATGAAAATGATATAAGTGTGCCTCATGATGGTTAAGAGAAAGATAAACAACCAAATTAGCTAGGAGGCAACTTTGTTTGAAAGAATCTATGATGAGAATGTGTGTATGTCTCGTGTTGGTTAATGGAAAGATAAACACAACTAGATCTGCTAGGGATAACTCTGTTTGAAAAAATATATGATGATAATACATGTATGCTTCGTGATGGATAATGGAAAGATAAACACAATAAGATTTGTTAGGGGTAACTTTATCTAAAAGAATAAGTGATGAAGTGATGTAGGTGTGCCTCATAAAGGTGGCTAAATCTACCGGGAGCAATGTTGTTCAAAATAATTATTGATGATGATGATGCATGTATGCCTCATCTTGGGTATTGGGAAGACATAACTAGATTATTTGTGGGAAGTGTTATTTGAAGGCATTCATATCAATCATATAGCCAACAAAATAATGATATAAAAAACTTTAACACATATCAATGGGTAGAGTTAGTAGTTATTTCATGATAAATATAAGAAATGTTGAAGGGACATCCTTAAACTATATTAGAAGACAACTGAAAGTAGAGCTAATAGGGTTGAACTAGCATAATGAATGAACCATACACATCCATTAATAAGAAAAGGAAACACAAGGAGGAAAACTCATAGCAAGCATTAAAGGCATTAACAAAATTTAATCAAGCCAATGTTAATGATCGAGAATTCCAAAACCAAAAGGGTGAGCTTTTAAAATGGGCAATTTATACGTCCCTCTTAGCCCTAAAAGGTGAGCCTTCCAAACAAAATTATAATAAGTTGTTGTTACAAGTATACCTTTTAACGTTATCATGAAATACCTTTCTTAAAAAATTAAGACAATGAAATCACTTGTCATTCTTAACTTTCAAATCTATTAAGTTGCATGATTTTTAAATTATTTTAATAGTGAATTTTTCTTGAGAATAATCCTAAAGAAGGACTTCTTTAGTCAAACCCTGCAATAAAAAATTCAACTTTTTTGTTAGGAAATTCAACCTTATTATCAGGTAAAGCTTTTCTCTACTTTCAAGCCAAACAAAAGCTCAAACGAGTCTAAGTTGAACATTGTCATCATGAGGCTTTCACATTTGAGTTGTAAAGAGCTCTCATTAAATTTTTCTATACCTATTCAAAGGTTTTATCTTGCATCACTAGAATTTAAACTAGTACCAAGAAGTTTGATCTTATGTCACTGGAATTTAGTCTAATACCAAAAGTTTTTATCTTGCGTCACTATAACTCAAACCGGAACAAGAAGTTTTATCTTGTATCACTCGAATCCAAATTAGTACTAAAATTTTTGATCCTGTATCACTAGAATTCAAACTAGTACCGAAAGTTTTATCTTGCATCACTGGAATTCAAACTAGTACTAAGCAATTTGATTATGCGTTACTGGAATTCAAACCACTACAAGAATTTTTAACTTACATCACTAGAATTTAAACCAGAACCAAGTAATTTTATTATGCATCACTTGGATTCAAACTAGTACCAATTTGTTTTATCCTGCATCACTAGAATTCAAACCAGTTTCAAGAAGTTTGATCTTGTATCACCAGAATTCAAACTAGTACTAGAAATTTTATCTTGTGTTACTGTAATTCAAACCAGTACTAAGTAGTTTGATTTTGTGTCACTAAATTCAAACCAAAATAATAAGTTTTATCTGGCATCATTTGAATTCAAACTAGTACCAAATAGTTTGATTCTGCATCATTGGAATTCAAACTAGAACCAAAAGTATTATCTTGCAACATTGGAATTTATACTAGTACTATGTAGTTTGATTCTTTGTCACTGGAATTCAAACTGTACATCTAGGGTGATCTCAGTCGATAAAGGATTAAAAGAAGACATCTTCGTAGTGAGTGATAAAAAATACAGTGTCAGGTTAAGCAAGCCAATTAATTGATTCATTTCTCCTTATAAGGAGTTTATCTTGTCACAATAATTATGCTAGGTATGAGCTCTCTCGTCATCTCTGATGCCTTATTCAAATGATGGCTTTTGAGGAAAATTAAGCTTTTAAATGTGTTTTATGTTTGTTCCCCCTTCATTGAACTTATTCAATGTGAATATATACAAAAAGATAAACATGTAAAAGAATGCAAAATGATGGATTGTTAATGCATGTTTGTTATTTATTCGAGTTTTCATTTTTTATTGTCTTGGGGTTAAGAGGATGAATTTGGTTGAATTTTCTTAAAACATTTTTAACATCACATTTATTTTCTATTTTGTATCATTAATATTTGAGAGTATATTTTACAATGTAATTTTATATTCAAAAATATTAAAGTCTATAGTTAAATCCTAACACTCCGAATATTAAACCGAATAATTGTTGTGGGATTTTTGATATTTTGGCCAAAGCCAAAAGAATAATTTTAAATTGGTTACGATATCCATTTTGTATTTAAAACATGATAAAAATGCAATTTTGTTTTTTTAAAAGATATGCATGAAAAAACTTTAGGATTTGGTCATATGCACAAAAATAAAAACATATTTTTTATGTTTTTAAAATGAAGGAATGTTTTGGATTTTTTTAAAGGTTTTTAAAATTTTGGAGAAAAATCAAATATTTTTAACACGAGATCCATATCTTTTAGTGTAAGTCTATAACCCAATATTAAATGAAATTTTTGAAGAAAACATATTTTTGTGTTTTCTAAAATAAGGGATTTTTTCCGGATTCTAGACAAAAATCATGTATTTTTAATACCTCGTCCATATCTTACAGTGTAAGTCTACAATAAGATATAAGACAAAAACTATTGAAAAAACATGCGAGGGACCCATAAATAATTTCAAATGATCCCTGAAATTTTTTTAGATTTTTTTTGAAAATTTTAAAGGTCTATTTGGCTATACACACAAATAAAAACAAATTAAAACCAAGGAGAAAAGACTTAGGGTGTGTTTGCCAAACACGCCCTTAGCCTAAAGTCAGAGGCATTAAAAATGCCTTAAGGGTGTGTTTGTCCTAAAAACTCATATAAGACGTTATCTCTTAAGGAAAAATAAGGCGTGCCAAACATACCCTTAAGTTTGGGTTGGGTTGGGCTCAGGCCTAGTCAAACAAGATTTGTTAAGCTGATGGATGGTCTAATGAGCATATTCTCTCTCTCTCTCTCTCTTTTTTTTATAAATATGCTAGACCTAGCTTGGCTATATGGGTTATGTTTAAGTCCAGCCCATGTAAACCTAGTTATCAAATTGATAACCTATATAGAATGTGAATTGTTTCACATTTTGTATGCTTGTTGTAACACTAGATTAAAAGATAAGGGAGAAGGAAAGTTACCTAGACTAGAAGGGATGTTGCTAGCTGGTGGAGCTTTAGTCGTGGTGTGGTGATCCAAGTTGAGGTCGACGGTGGTGCAGGTGAGCCTGGTGGTTGAGTTGCACTAGAAAAGGTAAAATAGTGTTAACTCATGGTGGTAGTGAGGTAATGGCTGGTGGTGGTGACTATGGTGATGCTACAGATGTTGGTCTAAACGTAAAGGAGCTCAAGGTGGCTCTCAGTAGTTGTTGGTGTGAGGCATGAAGGAACTACTGGAAGTTGAAGGAGAAGTTGCACTGGAAGGGAAAAACAATGGTGGAATTGGTAAAGGGATGTTGTTTGCTTGTTTGGATGGAAAAAAAATGAAAGGGATTGGTAAAGGGTGCTTATAAGGTGAAGATTTTTTAGTTTTCGGTAAGGGTAGTAGGTTGAGAATGCAAGAGGGTTTGTTTGAGGAGGGCGTTTTTTTTTTTTT
>Ga0325414_1008165_pt1 | contig 11096 bp, 10 predicted proteins | sample PopdelMetagenome_8_FD_206183 | JGI IMG/M metagenome (GOLD analysis project Ga0325414, IMG submission 206183) | Populus deltoides microbial communities from Bellville, Georgia, United States - Leaf-PdKOR-R3 | ecosystem: Host-associated > Plants > Phyllosphere > Phylloplane/Leaf | place: USA...
TTGCAGAAATTGCTAATTCAGAGATGAAAATTAGACGCCAATGGCTCACATTAGTAGGAACTAACCCCAAAACTGGAATCCTGTAAGATTTATAAATTCCCGAGTGAATTTTGGACAAAGTGGCACAACCATCCAATCCAAGCAGCAGGAAATGAAGCCACAAATCTACCATCTTAACCACACATTAAGAAACACTCCAGCCAGACAAAGGATTGACTCATTCTTACCGCTGCAACCACCACTAGATAATGGCTCTGATAAAGTAATCAAATCTATTTCTCAATGGAACAACCCAAGAAATTTTTTTCCAACAGCAGCTATTAACATGCAAGTTACAAGCACTTACTATGTGCAGATCTAATTAGGTGTATAACCAAAGGAACAAAACCCAGAAAGGATCGGGATGACAAAAGGCTACATTAGTTTTGAAAATCTCTAATGTTTTCTGGATAAAACACCTACATTGCCAGCAGCCACGGCAAAGCATTCTATTGCCGGGAAATTGGTGCCATTGGCATGGATGATGGTTGGGTGTACAAATTACCATCTGAACCCTGATAACTTGGATACGTATTAGCTGGAGGCATTGTAAAGGGGGCCATGCCGGTCATTGGAGCTCCAGCTGATGGATACCCAGCCAAAGAAGGTGGTTGTAGCTGCGACATGGCATAGCTGTACTGTACACCATTTATTGACCCAGCAGTCTGCATGAACTGGGGCATGGAATATGGTTGCATAGGTGGCAATGGTGGGGGTACTGGTGGAGGAGATGATGGGGGAGGTGGTGGGTTGTTTGGAGTTGACTGCTGGGTACTGCTTGCAACATTCTGCTGGAAAGTGGGAATTTGAAGATGTGAAGGGTTCTGAGTTGGTATATAAGGTTGATCTTTGTCGAGCTTAGCCCGTTTTTCAGCAGGGTAATCGCTAGAAGATTCTTTTTTTGAATTGCCAATGACACCTTCAGATGCAAGAGAAGACAAGACATAAGAAAGCATTTGGGCTGAGGATGTTGAAGCAGTTAATTTTTCTGCCACAGCAGCAGCAGCAGACTTCCGGGGATCTTCCTCAACATGGCTGGTGTTTTCAGGAAAAGATACCTGCTGGGTGTACATAGATGGAGCTGATTGTTCCCTATCTCCAGCTACAAAGCTTGGAGGTACCATGGAGGTGTTAGCTTCCTTTGGACTTTGCTCAGCCACTAATGGAACATTGTTAGAATGCAACAACTGTTGGGTGATGCGACTAGCATGTTCTGAATGGGAATGTGCAGCCTGTAGAACAATACATACGGGAAGGAGATTATAAACATGCTTGGAGTGGGTATGAGTGAAAACATACTCCAACAGAAAGCTATTTGAAGCAGCATACACTTAGCATATCCTATTTTCCACAATTTTTTAAATTCCAAAACTGAAGTTTTAAATTCTCTGAACTTAAATCATCGCCACTTAAAAAGGGATGAAAAGCCATCTTTTATCCTCTCATGCAGTGAAGCGTCAACCTAGAAACTTCAATCAAAAGAACAGGTTTGTATTTGCACACATGCCCATACCAAATGAACACATAACACACACACACACACCGAGGGGTGATCATTTTCGATTCGGTTCGGTTTTTATAAAAAAAAAATAACCAAACCGAAATTGTTTTAAAAAAAAAACTGAAACCAAACCGAAACCGGTTCAAACCAACTGGTTTCGGTTCGGTTTGTTTTTTAGGACAAAAACCAGTTCAAACCGGTTTGGCTCGGTTTTTTCTGGTTTTTTTCGGTTTGGGTTTGGGTCGGTTTTTTCGGTTTTAGGCTTATAAAACCGAAACCGAACCGAGCCGGCCAGTTTTTTCAAAATTTTAATCGGTTTTTTTCACGGTTGGGTTTTTTCAGTTATTTTATTTCCGGTTTTCTCAGTTTTTTTGCTCACACACACGAGTTTAAGAGGGGAAAAAAAAACACTTCATGGCAATTAAGAAAAAAAAAAGCACCTTGCATGCTAGATATCCATAACCTAAATGTAGTTTACTTATCAATTCTGACCAGTACAAAAGTCACATAGAATTTCACATTTCAAACAGAATCAAAAGCTGAAATTCAAAATTTTTATCAAAGGCAATGCAACAGAACTTAAAGAAACATAGACAAAGCTTCGTATATCATCCTATGAAGGAATCAACTTCAGTACATTGTCCAAAGTAAATGTTGAAATTTGCACCTACAGCCATACATAGTGAGGGTAAAATAACAAAGAAATGGTTCCAACAAAAGAAAACTTTTGACAGATGAATCTTTGAAAGTAAGAGAAATCATCCAGTTTTTGGAGTTGAGGTATTTGAGTTTTTTGTACAAAGTGGTTCGCCAAATTTTGATTGAAAAAGTCAAATCATTTAACAAATTAATAACTTAAAATGCTTAGTTTTATTTATTGACTAGAATAGGATATCAGCAGCCATTTCATAAAATTTTAATGCATGAAACTGATGCAAAATCTATAGTTTAAGGCTGACAGCCTTAAAAAGATCTGATTACAAAGTTGGGGAGAGAGAATGTAAGATGCTATGAACTGCCAATCCATCAAAGTTTTTGAATGCATGAAACTGAGGCAAAATCTAAAGTTTAATGCCTGCAGCCTTCAAAAGATTAGATTAAAAGGCTGGGAGGTTAATCTAGTTGAAGTGGAGTTAGGAATTTGGTAGACATGTATGTTTGGACTGTCTAGAATATTTGATAATGTAAGCCTATAGAAAAGTAGAAAAACAAATCAACAATCATTTTACAAATGCAATGAACGTATGATCTTTAATCAAGCATGTATCTCTACCTATTATTAGGATATCATAAAGTAAAAACTGTGTTTGCAGTCATCATGAAAATAGAACTTCCTATTTTCCAGTTATAATTTATCATCACGTCAGGAGTTGTTCAAAATAAGAAATAAAAATAACAGACCAAAGCAGGGCATATAAGTACCACACCTGAAGCTGATGACGGACTTGTTCCAGCTTGGATTCCTGCCACAAAATTATGCCCGGTTTAATATGCTGTCAGATTCTTTTTTATTATAATGGAAAATATTATTTGCTACTAAAGAACAATTTAATCAACCAACCTGCTCCTGTAGAGCTTCTCTCAAATAAGACACTAGACTTGCCCTTGATGATTCAATGGCTGTCAGTTGTTCAATGCTGTCCCTCAAAATAGCATGCTGCCCCTGCAGCTCTTCCACAAATGCAGCTCCATGGAATTGCCCTGTTCAACAGAAAGAATGGTTAAGGATGATAGCAAGACTTCATGGACAACTAGATAAACTTTTAAAAAGACATTTTAAGAATCTTTATCAAACAAGTCTATATCACCAAGAAGAAGACAAAATCTACACCTTGGAAATGTAATATGCCCAAGCAGTCAATTTGTGATGAAGTGAAATCAAGTCTCTATTTAAGAGATGGGACAACTAGAAGGGCATTTTTTACCATAATTTTGAATAATTACACCTCATCTACATCTTGCTAAAGGGATGGAGCAAAGTAACTATTAAAGGAACGTTTTCAAATTTTCAGGCAGAACATGATAAATACTACAGATGCACAACTTAATTATTCCTTGCCTGGGGTTATTCTTATTACATCAAAATGCATGTGCAATAAGCTTAAACTTTCGAGATAAATATCATGCCAAATAAATAATGCATGGCAACAAAAATGTTCAACAGAAAAGAGTGGATACACCATGACTAGTCACAGAGGGATGAACAAAGGCAATAATATGTTTGCAAAGTAATAGAAAAATACACAGGTTGATTGTCTGATTAACATTTATTGTAAGTAGAAACATTTAAAGACTAAATTCCGTGGCTTAAAGATGATGCCAAATGCAACTAATACCTGAATTAAAATCACCACCGATCTCCTTATCAACTTTCTCAAGGGAACTGATAGCATTCCTGCAATTGCTAAATACAGCATCTTCATCCATCTGGCCACCATAAACAACATGATAACTAGCAACTATCTTGTCTATTGTACTTCCAGTAGGCTGCTTCTGTTTGAAGAAGAAAAACAATTGAAGTTATCGGAAGGAACACAATAGCAATATAGCATAATCACCAATGATGAATGCAATCAGCATAGAAAATTCAACTTACCATTTTGGTTCCTATATGCTTCCCATTTCTATTATTGTTCTCCACTTGCTTTCCCACAAGCTCTTCCTTCAGAATTTGCCCTCGGGAACCAAAAACTTTTCTTTCTTCCCATATGCCAATCTGCATGTAAAGACAACAGAAATGCAGTAATAAGAAGTATTTAAATTTGGCAATATAGACAGATGTTGATGCTAAAAAATTCATGCACATATGTAAATTTCTGCTTGCAATGTTATTCTGAAAAAAACTTAACATATAATTCAGGGAATGTTATTCTCCCAGCAATTTTAGAGGCAAAATAAGCATCCTAAGTCTAAAAATTAAAAAGCACCTCAGCACTCAAGAACAAAAGAACAAATACATAAGACCATGCAATCAAAAGCAAATCTCATCAAACATGGCAAGCATGGTTGAACCAAAATGAAATATCCAAACCATCAAAACCCGATTCGAACTAGCTTAGCTCAATGTAGATATAGATGTATCTACATTCCAATCATGCTGAGAACTGAAATTGCATGAGATTCATGTTTAATGAAGATCTCTAGGTTTGTCAATGTTGGTTCTTGAAGGTTTTGGAGTTCTTTTTGACAAGATGAAACCCGTGTTATTTTGGTTTCAAGCAATTTTATGATTTTTCATCTTCATCCTACATACAACTCCCCATGTGGATAAATTCCATGTCAAAGGACTGACTATACTTGAGATGTTAATAAGATAGGAATTTGAAAGGCAAAATATGATTCAACCAATTAAGTGAATCCATTCCTCAAATATTCTTCGATCAGTATATTCCCACAGAATATCAGGTGGCAGGATATCAGCAGAATTAGGATAAGCCATCTCCAAATATATCATTCCAGGTAATACATGGACAAGCGAAATATACAAGAATTGACATTCATCCAATTCCAGCACTACATTCAATCTGCCACTAGTTCTTAGTTGGAAAAATGTTCTGCTTCTAAAACTTAATCCAAGCTAGTTTGTTTAAAAAATGCACCATAATGCTCTTGCTATATGTTTCCACTGTCTGACACACACAATAATAATAATAATAATTATTATTATTATTATTATTACCAGTAGAATTGGTTTAAATCTTAACACAAGTCCATGTAAAATAGAATATATGCAGTGCTATTTCCAGCAAATAATAAGTGGTATGAGCTTAATCTAAGATTGGTTCATGTGAACACGACAAAAGGAAAAAGAAAAAACACTACAAATAATTAAGGTAATTGAAGACAGAAAATATAAGACAAGTGAGCATCCAGTACCAATCGTTGAGCATTATTTCTTCCAAACTCATCCCCATTTTCAATCATGTCACGAAGAGCATCTGGAAGAACCTTCCAGAATTCCCCCACAAACTCTGAACCTTTTCGACGACTATTCTGCAATATATCATTTGCCAGATATAGAAAGGCCAATCTCCGGTCACGTGGAGAAGAATGAAATTGTCTGGCCCATGTTTCAACAACCTGTTTTGCTTTATTCATATGGAAGATACACCAATGTGATAGAGCTTAGCAAATCAAGGATAACAATGAAGAAGTCACACCACATGTTGGAGATTGCAGGTTACATAAGGTGACGAAAGACAGACAGCTAAATACATACCGATAAAATATATGGTAAAAGAATATTAAAACAAGTTACATTTGAATTTTTCACTTGAACCAAGAAGAAAATATGCAACAACCAGCAATATAATATAGGTCATAGCAGGACAAACATCTCCAGAAGCCATTTAAGCTTAAATTAACTTTTACCTTAGACAACCTCACCTAGAGAATTCAGTTGTTGCTTGATACACCTCAATAACAAGGCATAGTTCTAGAAAAGAGTGACAACCCATACGTTATTACCAACTGGACTTCAATAACAGAAGCTAAAAATCTATAAATTTAAAAGGCTTCAGCAAAACTTTCTAACAGAAATGAATAAACATGATCGGTGACATATGTTTAATTTGCTAACACTATCAAGAGGATACTCTCTATGCTTGCCTGTGTACTGTTGAGCTTGGCAAGCTTCTCCACAAAAATCTGAGGATTAAACGAACTTCCCATTTATTGTCCCAACAAATGAAGCAAAAGGCAGAGCAGACCTTGACCTTAAAAGCTTAGAAACCATAATAAGAGAAGAAATACAGAGAAATACTGTTAATCCCAATTCAATATTTTGCAGAAAAAAATTAAAATACAACCCGTAGATATCACTACGCACCATATAATTAAACACCAAAGCAAATCAGTTATAACTACAACTAAAACTATAAAACTCCTTCCACAGGAACTCCATATTGCTCATACATCTTGAGACACGAAGCTTTTCTACATATAAATTACTCAAACTTTAAACGGATCCAGTAAAACAAAAAATTCAAAGCCCACAAATACTAATAAGATAACAGAAGAAATTCGATTTTAGAGAAATTAATTACTTTTCCTTGGCAACGCAACCTATAACAGATTATAACCAAAACTCTCAAAAAAAAAAAAAAGTAATGTTGGGTAACAAATAAACAAGCTATTTGCAAAAGAGAAAATCAACGGAGACTTAAGAAAGTAACAAACACCAAGTTCCTCCATCTTAGTATTCAGTATATATAGTCATAAGCTTCTATCTGAATTTCTATCTTTTCCTAAAATATCATATTCAATTTCTTAATAATAATGTTGATTACATTAACGAAATATTACTTTCAGTTAATAATAACTAATTCTCCACTCAAAACCCTACAGCCTTCTCTTCAATTGCCGAGGACAAAACTTCAAATTTTCCACTAAATTCAATTTGCGAAAAAAAAACCCTCACCACTATCTATTCAAAACCTAAAAGCTCAAGCAAATAATGAAAAAATAGAAAAAGAAAATGGAAAGAAACACAAGAGAGAAAGAAAGAGAAACCTGGTAATATAGGCTAATAATAATGCGGTTAGAACGAATCAGCGCTTCAAAATTTCTTCAGCTCAGAGATAGTTATTAATGTAACTGCGCGAATTGGATTTTAAGACCCCCTCACCACTCCTCTCTGTGTTTCGAAAGTGAGAGGCAGTTAGCTGTGAGCTTTTAGCTTTCTGCAGTAATCACGCTAAATTGCGGTGCGGTGCGGTGTTTTTTTTTTTTTTTTCCTCTGATGATTGCTTAATTCGTGTGATTGAACTGAATTGGCTTTAATTTACGAAAGTGCCATTATACGGTTTTATTCATCCACGAGAACCGCACGCACGCTTGAAGATTCCAACTCGTGGTAGAAGCAAATCTTCGCCGCCACGTCGTTTTTTTCAGGCATACTCCTCTATGAAATTTAACGGTGTTTATATAACATTTTATTAGTTATTTTTTAAAATTATTAAAAAAAACAGATATATATATATATATATATAAAAGAAATATAAAATACATAATATCATCTTATTAGTTATTTTTTAGAATTATTTAAAAAAACATATACATAAAAGAAAGAACATAAAATACATGATTCATCAATGTTTTTATTTTTTAAAAGTGAAATATTCATGAAAAATAATAAAGAATAAAAATTCAACATTTGCATTTCCAGCCTCCCAAGTCCCAAATAAACTCAAAGGAAAATAAAGGAAGATTGGATATACGACCAAAAGAAAATAAATTGAAAAAAAAAGAGAGCATAGGATTGTAAAAATTAATTAGCCGAGCAGAATCACAACGTTAAAAATGATTCAGAAGCATGTTGTTCATAATACAAAAATTCAAGAAAAAAACAAATTACATGGGTGAACCAATTGAAATTAAAGGCCAGCCCTGCAAAAGTTATCAGTACTTTAACCGATGGAGATCCATGAATAATTGCTAGCTTTATCCATGCATTTCCAGCAGAAAAACAAGAGGCCTCCTTGCAACATTTTGCACCCTAAAATTATCAAGGTGGCTAAAACTGACTGCAAATCCTTCGAAAAATAACAAAATGTAGGCATCAGCTCCTCCAAATTGCATCCTTAACTTACCCTTTGAATGCTCAATTTGTTCATGAAAGGAGCTAGATCATGAATATTATGGTCTCTTTCGGGCCCCAGAGGCAGAATTTCCATCAAAAAGTTCATCAATATAAGTCTCCAAGTCTTCAGCCTGATATTTTATGTACTTTTCTGTTTGCCTTCCAGGGGTTAAGTACTGCGAAAACCTCCCCATGAAGGACCGGTATGCTGGTATCACCACCGCCGTTATTGAAACTCTAAGCTCTGATTGAAGTTGTTCATCACTCACCACCCATGAGCTCTGCGCCTTGTGGATCTCATCAAATAACACGTTGAAGCTCTTGAACCTCTCTTTCAACACTGGCTTAATTACTTTTCCATTCACTTGCAGTCCCTCATGGCCTAAACAACCCAGGAGTTTGCTCCACGTCTCTCTTTGATAATTCTTATGGTAGTTCCTGAGTTCCGAGGATTTCCTGCGGCACCATGGATCTCCCATCATTTGACGGATCTCTGTGGAGCCTTTGATCTTTTGCACAATGTAGCGTCCATTATTCATCATGAAAATGCAGCTCAATGCAATATCCTTATAAAGCTTCGACTTGGCCTCCAAATTGGAGTCTAATAAGTCCATTACTCTCACCAATTGATTTGAAAATGGAGACTGATTTTCTTCATCATTGTCATTGTTAAAGTTTTGTGACTCACTTTCGTAGCGTGGCCTGCTTGTTGAATCAGCACGTTCGATCTTTGAATGTTCTCGAAAGACTTGCTCAAGAGTTGCTATGTATTCACCTGCATACTTCAGATAATTCATCGTGTAGCGAGTCAACGGGTGAACCGCTCCGCCAGGCACTGGAGTTTTTCCTGTATCAGACTTGATTGAATTCTCCAAATCACAAAACATACAGATTGCAGCCTCTCCAATCCGACACCGAGCTGTTGTTGACTCTGTTTTAAGCTCATTTTCATATTCCTCTGAAAACAAAGCCCCCATTGCTGGAAGACTGTCGCGCAGAGTTTCATACATGTCAAGAAACTTAAATAACTTCTCTGCCGAGCGCTTTGTCATTGCAACAGCTTCAGCAAAATTTAGGAGCTGTATCAACACACTGCGCGTAAGATTGCTGAAAAGGCTAGAGGAGATTGAGGAATAATTGGAGAAAATAGCCTCGGCGAGCTTTAGCTCTTTCACAAAGTAAATGCTTGCATATTCCCTGACGGCCTTGATCCATAAAGGGATCTCTCTCTCCAAAGCTTCCCATTGCATCTTCTGCACCTCATCAATGCTGATCTTCTCAAATCCTATCTCGGCGAAGCACTCATCAAATGCTTGCCCCCTAATCATCATGTATACATGGCAACATTCAGATTCAAATCCACCTCCAATCATCTCCTTGGCAATTCTATTCAATTTTGAAACAGCGTCATCAGAATATCCTAAGAAGTTGTCAGTTTCTGCTGATTCAGATTCTGGCAGTACGCAGCGGTCAGCTTCATGTTGCTTCCCTTTTGCATCAGTATTAGGATCTTGATCATTGTGTTTAATATCTTCAAGAGTGAACCTGAATTCATCCTCCAAGCATGCCATTGCTCGCTGTTGAATCCCTCCAATACGGCTGATCAATGCTGCATGATTTGGATCGGATCTCAATCCATCAAGGGAAGATGTTAGCTTGGAAATCCGATTCACAGCTTCAAGAAACGACGAATCCTCCTCAGGGTTTTGACCCCACTTCCCTTTCCCTTCAGTCAGCTCATGTTTTGCCACCTTTTCTTCAACAAGATCCAAAAATTTGTCAACAAACACAGGAATCTCCATAGGCACCTTCTCATCTTTTTCTTCTTTTTCTTCTTCCACAATTGCTTCTTTTGCATCTTTCGGAGTGGCTGACAATGTTGTAATAAGCTGATCAATATCTTGAGAGACAGTTTCAAGGGTATAATGAATTTCAGGAGGAGGGGTGTCTCCAATCTTTTCATCATTTTCTTTCTCCTCATGATGAACTTCCTCGATCTCATGACTTGTATTGTCTGATTCTTCCACTTTCACCCCTGCTTTAGGTGACTGGGACACCAACTGATCACAGGTTTCAGTCTTGGGGTGATCATGATGATTGGCATTGAGATTGGTAGTAATGTTGGTGGCATTTTCTTCGTTGTCAGAACTGTATGAATTATTAGAAAGCTGTTTCTCAGGCGGATGTTTTTCAGACAAGTCTCTTTCCATTGTTCTGGTACAAAAAAACAAGCAAATGAAAGGTCAAGGTGGGGAGGGGGTTTCAAGAAGAAAGAAGGTGAAAGAGAGGGACGTTCATTAATTTTAGTGAGTTTGTAATTTCAACGTATTTTTTGGTTCTTTCTTTTTTGGTGGGGATTGAATTATTGAAATGGTCTTTGCTGTGAGAGGCTGGGGAGAGCTTGAAGGAAATGAAGGGACACAAATGTTCTGTAGGAACATGAGAGAAAATCTTGGGTGTATTTTATCCATCTATTTGGAATGGTTGACCGTTGACTGGATTAAACAATTAAAAGAAAATAATAATAAATAAAAAACAATGAAAGAAGATCCTCCTTTATGTTTGTGTGTGCTTCCCACGACCTTGATAATCTTTTCTTCTCTATTTTTTCTGCTAATTTTTAGGGTGTGTTATGCTGTGCCAATTTAGATAGCAACCGAAATATTTTATTTATTTTAATATAAAAAAAAAGAGATTGGAATTTGAGATTTATTAAGAAATAATTGACTAAAAAACCTAACACGTTAAATTAAAAAAAGCAAAAAAACATTATAAAGAAAAACAGAGAGTTACTTTCAGTTCTAAAATATAAAAAAATGGATTTGATATAAATAAATAAAATATTTACCATTCTTATTTACTCTTGAAAAATGCAGAATGAATTCCAAAGGAAAGATTGATTTGAATAGAGATGAATTATTTTTACATTTATGAAGTTTTCAATTCAATTGGAAAATCCATCTTCAGGATGCCTAC
>Ga0325414_1008168_pt1 | contig 11095 bp, 2 predicted proteins | sample PopdelMetagenome_8_FD_206183 | JGI IMG/M metagenome (GOLD analysis project Ga0325414, IMG submission 206183) | Populus deltoides microbial communities from Bellville, Georgia, United States - Leaf-PdKOR-R3 | ecosystem: Host-associated > Plants > Phyllosphere > Phylloplane/Leaf | place: USA...
AAAAAAAAAGAAGTTTAATTTATATTAATTGCTTAATTTTTTAATGATGTGGCTTTTGACCTTAACTTGTTGTTAGTACACCAACTTTCACTTCTATCTTAATCGGATGGATGAATTTTGATTTTTTTCATTTTGATACATAACTTTTTTTTTATTGTTTCAACTAAACACTTCCATCAATTTTCATTTTCTAATGTTAGTTTTTTTTTTTCTCTTTTTTTGAGTAAAAGTACCCTTTAAAACAATATTATATTTAATAAAAAAATATTTTAAATTAAAATAAGTTATTTTATATATATATAAAAAAACTCTTTTCATTAATGGCAAATTATCTAAATGGAGGCTAAAAGTTATTTTACAATTAACTAAAACTAAAATAAATTATTAATATTATTAAAATATTATTTATTTTAACCAAATAAATGGATAGCATGTGATAATAAAATAAATTAAAATATTAATGGATTTTTTAATGGAAGTACTTGCTTGGAAAAATTGAAAAAGTTTGTGTACCAAAACAAAACAAAACAAAAGTTAAAATCTTCCACTATATTGAAAAAAAAAAAACTCGGTGTACCAATATTGTAATTTTCCCTAATTAATTATAAAAAAGAACATAGAGAAAATGAAGCAATTAACATAAATTAGATTAAGGTACTTGATTAAAAGTTTTTTAAAAAATAATGTTCTCAAGTCGAGAAAAATTAAAGCTCATACCCTTGACTGAGAAAAAATATATATAAAGTTGATGTATTGATAATGTAATTATCTTGTATCAACTCTCTAATAATTATGGTTGATACATGGTTGTTAAGATATATTGGTTGAAAAAAATGAGTGGCTAATATATAAAAATTGATCCATAACATAATAGTACATGCATTTAGGTTAAATGTGATATACATTTATGTACATGAACCCTTGTATATACAAGTCCATGTTCACTCCTAAGTGACTTTCGAATATCAATCTCTCTATCAAGTGATAGTGGAGCCAATGGTAAGATAAGTGTTTGCGAAGTCAGTGGCCTAATATTGGTTAGAGCAAGTATAAAGATAATATAGATTGAGTCTTATACTTGCTGCCCCCATCCCTCATAATAGACTAAAAAGCTAGTTGGATTCTTAGATAAAAAGCTACAAATAATTTATATAGTAATAAGACGTCACTTCAAAGTTAGGAGTATAATGTAAAAGGTGTGATCTCTTTATAAACCCAATATTATTATGGTATTTGTATTGTGACTGTCAAACTTGGAACATTAAAGATGTTTTTGTTGGGGAAAGAGTGTTCAATAAGGATGGAACTTATATGAGAAGGGAAGATTGCTGAAATACATGTATATGTTATGAAAACTATTGCACATTGTTTAAGAATAAGGAAAATGCACACTTATATACAAGAATGGATCCATAACCAATAGTCTAGACTTTTGAATTAAGTATAATGCTCATTTATATATGTAATCCATTGTATGTATGGGTCTAATTGACTCCTTAATGTAAATATTTTCCTAACAAGTGGACTTGTTAGCCCTATAGGTTCATAACTATTATGGTTATGGTGTTGAAGATAAAAAATATTATGGTACTAATTTGTGCTCTAGTATTTGTGTTTTATAGATATATTAAGAAGAAGAAAAAGATTGGATTGAGCATTCATTTGAAGACATTTTTATCTAAGATACAATAGAGAACTTGAAGAGTTTTATTAGAAGATACATATTCAAGTTCAAATATTTAAAGAGTCTTTGAAGTTTAAGGATTTGCAGATATTTATTAAGAATACAAAAGAACTTAAAGTGAAGCTTAAAGTGGATGATGATAATGAAAATCAAGTCTTTAAGATAAAACAACTTAGGTATATTATTTTGATATCTTGTTTAAACTTTTTATTATATATTTAAAATTTAGCTTTAAATAGGTGCATCAAACATAATACACATGCATATTATATATCATTAGTTAGCAATCAGTACAATAGTGTTTATAAGTTTAGTTGAAAAGTGGCAATTATCCATTGCTTAAACACATGTTCTATTTTGTTTAGTCAATCACTTCAAATCTATAATTGAATATTTTTTATAACTATCAATGGCTTTTTTAAAAAAAATTTATTGTTTTTATCTAGTGTCTCACTTATGCTTTATATATTATAATTTTTTTAATTTTCGAGACAACGACTAATGTCCTTGGTGGCCATATATGCAAGCATTTCTTTTATATATTTTCAATCTCTCTCTTATAAGTTGTTGATTTTATGCTAATCAATTTTTAGGTTCTTGTTATTTCTTTCTAATAGTCAGTTTCATAAACTAGTTTTTTTTTTCTTTTTGTCTATTTGATTAACTAGTTAGAAATCTTGATAAAAATATACAAAAAGATAGAAACATTTAGTTTTTGAAGCTTTTTCCTTATTCGTTTGTGCTCTTTGTTTTTTTTATGTAACAATTCATTCACTCTTCACAAATAATCTTGATTATTCTTATTTTCTCAATTATTTATAACTCAATTATTCTTTTATGGAGAAACTAAACTTTCATTAAGAGATTAATGTTTTGAGTGAGCTTTAAAGGTTTAGATCTTTTCTTTCCATTCAATGTTTTTATTCTTATTCTTTTTTTTCTTACACCATTCAATGAGAATATTTAAAGCCAAATTAATACATCACAAAAGCTTATACCTTTCATTTATGAATCTACTCATTTAATGAGTTTGTGAGATAAACTTTAAGTGAAGAAATTGTGAAAGTGTGAATGAGGCTTTAACCATTTAAGATTTAGAAAGTGAGATTTTGAGAGCTTATTAGCTTAAGAGATATAATCTTCAACTAGTGAAAAGAATTGTTATATGTAAAAAGTTGAGGTCTCATTCTTAAAGAAGGTTATCATGGTTAAGTAGAATATCTAAGTCTATGACTTGAGGAATGGTTTATGTTAAAGTGGAACCACTATAAATTATGATGTTTATATTTCTATTACTTATTTCTTTATTTTTATTTATTTTTGTGATATGTATGGTTTATTAAGTGGTTATTTGCATTGGCCATTAAAGTAGTTTAGGGTTTCAAACTAAAAGGAAAAAAGTATTTATATTCAATCACCTAATTTACCCTTTCTCTGAAGTACTTGGGAATTACAATGACAAACATTATAATTGGTTTTTTTTTAAAATCAAAATTAACCTTTGACAATAGATTTAAAAGGATTTTTTTAAAGTAAACATAGAAATAACTTAAATAATTTATTAATTTTTTATTAGCACCAATTAAAGGAAAACCTAAGTTTAGTTAACAAAAAGGACATAATTCAATTCTAAGATTTGTTCAGGGATTACTAATATTTTGTACTTTGACCATTTAAGGAGGTTTACACATTTTATCATAGATTTCAACCTCTATCAACCTTGTCAAAGATAATGTAAAAGATAAATAAAATAAAATGATTAAATCTTAGAACTTGCCTCCGATGTATCTAGATAAAAAGAGTACTCGATTGACTCTACTTAAACTTGTTTTAAATTTGATTGAGTTAACCAACCATAACTTATATAGTTTTATTACCAAACATAATATTATTATAATAAGTCATGTTAATTGTATTTCCTATCTCTAGATAAATAGCTTTAAATTAACATTAAATATGTTTAATTTTTGATAAAACAACGTATCTTCAGAAAAATCCACTAATAACTAATTAGAGTATAGACAAACTTGTTTTGAACTTTTGAAAATGAAATCAAGCCCCAAAAAGGAATGACTAAAAGGTTGAACTAGAAGCATAGAAATGGTAACATACACTAAAAGTTAGTAGAAATAATGATGTTGGGAAAGGTGGAAGCATTATGGGAACACTATAACTCTATCCAAGTGTAGTTGTTTATTGCTCTATTGGCTTTTTTATTTGTGGATTGTTTTCATATTTTCCTTGGCCTAGGGAATGGCCTCTATCAGTTGCATGGAGCAATTGGTCATCACTCATTATAACCATATTTTTTTTAGTTTAGTTTTTTTTCAAGTAACTAATCTAATATTGTTTTAAAAATTAGTTTTACTAGACATATGTCAATCTATTGGTTAGTCAATTGTTAATCCGTTAATAAATATTTGTTAATATATTGATTGATCACTGATTCTTCGATCAATATGTTATCTGTTATTTATATTTTTGTTTTAACTAGGAGAAAATACAGTTATGAACTTAATTCCTGGCGAAAACAGATGACAACTTGCAAATCAACAAAAGTATGAAATTCTTAACTTAATAGGTCTGGCGAGAAAAAAAAAAGATAGTGCCAAGAAACTACAAAATAAGTAAACAAATAAAGAAAAAAAGCAATAAAGATAGATAAAAACCTATTAAGGAAAGATGTGAAGAATGAAGTACATTCTAATGAAAGAAAAGAAAGCAATAAATTGCATCATTCTCAACCACTTGATTGTTTATTTATAATGTTACATGGATAAAATTGCATATAAACTTAAAATCATAATCCTATACTAACCATTTATATAAATTATGGTATAACTTATAGTCCTTATTTACAAGTCTCCTTCTAAATAATTATATGTGTTCTTGTTACCCTGCAACATCCATCAATTAATCTACTAAATACTTATGTTTTCATAATTAATAGCTTTAAATTATTTTATTTATTTTAATGTACAAGTAATTGGGTTTTAAATAAATACTACACAATAAAAATATTAAAATAACACTTTTTAAGATTCTCAAAATCCATACTTCTTAGCCCTCCTCTCTCTCCTCCAAACAGCCTCTCATTAAAAAATTCATATTTTTGGGTTGTCGCTAATAAACACTATACATGCTGCAACCCCCCCTCTTCTCTTAATTGTTTTCTTTTATTTTCTAATAATCTCATATTTAATTACTAGATTTTATTTCTTCAATAATCCAAATAATTATGAATTTAAATTTGATTGATTTAAAATTCATTTAATTTTTTATCCTATATCATCATGTTTTAGACCGAGAAAACCGAAAAATCGATTAAGCCGAGAAAACCGGAAAAAAATAACCAAAAAAATCAAAGAAGAAATCTATTCTCCATACATAAGAGCTATTAGACCGAATGGGCATTTGAAAACCATGAATCAACCAGAAAAACGATTGGCAATTACAAACTAGTTTTTCACCAGCTACTGCAAGACGAGAATATTTAGCTGCCATTGAGAAACCTACTATGGAGCAGTATAGGATATGAAAGGGTTACATGACTAGGTCAAATCTAACTGATTTCGCTACCTTCCTATTCGTAGCTGGGAAGACCGAGTGTCGCATCTAACAAAATTCACCCAGTCCCTACATATCATACTACTTTCTATAAGTAATCAAGCACATTTATACATCCAGACCACAAGCCTTGCTCTCTAAAATCTCGATTTACGCTTGCGACCAAACGATCGCTTCCGAGATGTTTTGGTCCCATTAACCCCTCTTGGATGTTTCACATCACCATTACTCCAAGAATCAGAATTGAAAGCTTTAATGTTGGTTACTAAAGCATGGTTTGCAACCTCGGTTTTTGGCTCTAAAATGACCTTTCTTTCGATCAGTGCATTCTGACCACAGCACAAATCTTGAATTGCCCTCTCCTTCAGATTTTGTATGGCCGACTCCTTGTCAAGGTTAAAGCAGTCACTTGAAACCTGCACAGAGAGGGGAGAGAATTTCCTTACAACCCTGTTCATTTGCAAAGCAAGAGTGGTATAAACTTCCAATAAACAGCTCTCACATACTCCATTCAGCTTCTTACCTTAAAATTGACAGGGACATTAATTTGGATGGAGGGACAACCACATCCATCACTGAAGTTGAGTTTCAAGAGGATTTCAAATGCTTCTGCTGGTGCAGTCCTCCTGATGTATATAAACCAGAAGAATTGTGAGGGCAAGAAGGCTGAGTAACACTTGGGGCCAACAATTCAGCCTATTTATATGCAACAGAAGCTTGGCCAACAAATTGCATCTTTGCAGAAAATAAAGTATACAGCTCAACAAAATGTTCTCACGATAAGTTCTCAGTTTTTTGAGCAGTATACTTTACATACAGGATGGGATTAGACCAACCTTTTTAGGTTAAATGGCTGGTCATTTAGCACAGCCGCTTTGTATTTTTGAGCATCTGTGAAGGACACCTAAAATGCAAGTAAAACAGGAGGATTAGAAGCAGCATAGTAGTTTGGTAACAAAATAAGAAATTGCCTCGTCCAAAGATGGATCAGACCAAAGTAGTGTAACTTGGCACAAGAAGTAACTATGTAATAATGTAATGTAAATTAAATCAAAGTTAGTCAGTTTGCTAGCAACTAGCAGACAAACCCTGGTCATGGAATGGATACCACAACTATAAATAAAATGGTGGGACTTCTTGAAAGCAAAATGCCCCTGTTAACTTTTAATAAAAGCAGGAACAACTAAAGGAGACTAATTAAATCCTGATCATTGCATCATATAAATTTTATATTTTTAAGTGAAAAGTGCTGAAGTTTCTTGCTTTCTTTTTTTCTTTCCTTCCTTCTTTGTGTTTTTTTTTTATGGTAACTAAAAGTTCTCTCCAACATGCATGGTGTCTGCCACTTTAACACAGTAACCTTAAACAATCAGCTATCCAAGGCCATAGCAGCCCAACACTTTTAGAAAAAGAACACTGCAACATACAAAAGCAAAGCATGATTAAAGGCATCAAGCAGAATGGCTCTCTGAAAAAAATTCACCTCAATGGACTTGATGAATGGCAACGGTGCTTTCAGTGCATGTACACTTGCCACCCGGAGGTTCCAGTTCACATATCTTTCATCTATCAAATGCCACACCACATAAGAAATCTATAAACCATAGCGTCAAATAGTTACCAAATGCTACAAATGAATTTCCAGTAGATGTCTCATATGAGGCCACTAGCGATAAGACTGATGTCTTTCAAAACAATAGTGAGACAAACTTCATTCTCATGTAGTAAACACATTCAACAGAAATTAAAAAAGAGAAATAGAAAACCTAAATTTAGTCTTTAGAAAAGATATCAAGCCCAGACTATATGGAAGCAAAAATTTATTCTAGAGCCTATGGAAAAAATAAGATTGCCAGGCCCAAAACATCAGGGTTTGTTGCTTGAAAGATTGCTAACATTTAGGATAGTCCAATAGATGGATGATAGCATTACATTAAATGCATGTTTCACAGGTATGACATTTAAATGTAGTTCTCTGTGCATCAGCAGAAGATTACCTAAACTCAATGACTGAGTTATGATAACTTGAAGAAGATCAATCCTGACATATGGAGCAATCCTCAAATTGAGCAAGTTCATGACCCCTGCAATAACCTGTTCTGGATCAAATCATTAAATTGGAATAGCAAATAACACAGTTTTTCAGGATCTATATGACAATGAGAAATTCTGATCTACAATCTACACATACTTTATGCACACATGTTAAAGGCTAATAAATTTTAAAAATTACATAACAGGAAAAAAAACAAAAAAAAAAAGAATAGGAAAGTAGATACCCATTACCCTCTATATACCAGCTTGTACAACAACAACTGGTCCATGTAAAGTTAATCTCAAAAGAAAAAAGGGGAAGGGGTGGGGGGGACAAATCACAGGAAGAATCACTTTTGCACTTGTAAGCAGAAATATTGGTACCTTGTCTACAAATCCATGGATCACCAAACTTGCCTTCTTATCCTTCGGAGTTTTCTGTATAGTGGGTAAGAAAAAAGTATGTGAAGTCATATATATAACATGCAAACCTTTACTATAATAAATTACAGTTTTGTTTTACTGTTATTCTTTGACATTGTGGTCATGTCAACCCAATAGTGATAGTCCCCTCAATGAATTATGCATGCTTTTCATAAATCTTTGATAAAGTAAAATATTCTATGCGTGTTTATGACATTGTGTCTGCGTTTCTGATTAAAGTAAGAGATACTATCTTTTCATCACAAAGTGCAGTTAATTCCCTCATGAATTCATCATCTACCGTAAAGATGTTCATACCCACAAGGGAACCCGTGTCTTAAGAGTTGGAGTTCAAGAGCAGAGCTATAGAAACAAGGAAATATGGTAATTTCAATATGATTCCAAAATTAACACCAGAGTAAATCAGTACAAAAATAATTCAAGTAAAAGAGAACATGTCAATTGACCCAGCAATACGATTTCCACGAGGGAACCCATGTCTTAAGAGTCGGAGTTCAAGAGCAGAGCTATAGAAACAAGGAAATACGGTAATTTCAATATGATTCCAAAATTAACACTAGAGTAAACCAGTACAAAAATAATTCAAGCAAAATAGAACATGTCAATTGACCCAGCAATACGATTTCCATCCGCAAAGCCAAGATAAAAATAATAAAGCAACAATCAGATTTTTTAGTGGAAGTTCTCCAAGTCCAAACCTGAAATCATTGCTTTGATTGCATTTCATAATTGTGATTGCAGGGTCCTGCAATCACAATTCCTACTTGAAGAGAAATCCTTTTAATGATGCCTTGGTGAATTCAAGCAGAAACCATTTCCTCGTCACAATTTCCTTTCCTTCTTGGTAGTTTGATTTTTGCAAAGGTGGTTCTGTTTTATGCTATCCTAATCCTATATATCTAGATTTTTGTTTCATTTTCTATCAAAAGTATATGAGAAAGAAAAGCTACGGCAATTCCTATGCCACCCGAACGCTCAAGATCTCAGACACAACAAAATATCTGCTGTTAGTACAACACTGACCACACTGTTCTCTCAGAGGCTTTTGGCTGGAGCAATATTTAGGACTGCCAAATTTGCAAAGCATCACCAACAAATTATTAGGAAATGGAGAATCTACTTATTTCAGTCACCTACTACAAGTTAGTGTTTTGCTACATTTATGAGTATTTAACACAAGTGATTGCTAACTGAAAGGAAAGAGGAAAGCAAACAATTAGAAATAAAGAGGATTCACATCGAAATGACACCAGTCATCCTTAAACAGATCAAAATTTACTGCTCATAAGTGGTAAGAACCCTTTTCCAATTTTATTACAAAAATCTGGTTCCCTCTCATGTTAGCAAAACTAGTGATTTGGGAACAAATATTTTAGGGCAGCCTATAAAGATCCATTCATAATAAGCGGGTGATATAATACATGATTCCACTCACGTATCAGTTTACTATGTAATCTCAATCAACTTGCAGTTACAAACACATACATCCTTAGAAAGAAACTGTGAAAATACCTGAAGATTCACAATTATAATCTTTCCCCCACCTCGGAGACATTTTAAAGGCAGATTGCATGCAGGAGTGATTTGCAAACTGCACAGGGTAAATCATGTTGGTAATGAGATGTATTAAAAAAAAACATTCAGGAATATGTAATCCAATTGGAAAAAGTACTAAGCAACAAATAGAAGTACTGGTAGTAGGTTTAAGTTTCATAAGTTACTCACATCACACATGCCAGCATTAAAATTTAACACTTAGTTATTAGATGCATGTGTGTCAACTGGATCCTATGTATTCCTTTTCCTCTGATACATGACTGTGCTTAAACATTTATTGGGATTGTTATAATTATTTTGTTAAAAGTGTCGTTTTCGGTATCTTTACTTTATTTTTGACACTTTAAGAAACCTAAGGCTGGAAATCCATCTGAAAGCTGAGATTGTAATATGGACACAAAGGATAGTAAATTTCTTTTTCATGGGGTACAAAGCAATAGGCAATACCTTCTTACTTGCGTAGATGGCTTTGTCTACTTAGAATGTAAAACACACTCAATTTTTTAGTTTTGTTAAAATCTTGAAGCAGCATAGAGAGTAGGGAGATGAGAGAGATAGGGAGGGAGAGAGAGAGAACAGCTTGCTAGGAGGTTGCAGGAATGCAAGGATATTGTTTGTAACTTAGGAGCAGCCAATTCAATCATGCATTTCCACAGAATCAATGTAATATTGAGAAGCAATCTAGCATGCTTTGGTAATTAGAGAAATCTACATGAATTTCCAACGAAGAAGCTACCTGCTTTTTTCTTTTTTTATCAAAGGGTATGATGGTAGAGAATATATGCCAAGGTATGCTCGTTTAGATTTTGAAAGAATTTAATGTGCATTTTCTTTCTTTTTTTCAAGTGTATATCCAAAGCAGCTGGGTAGGCCTGTTGTCAGTGATTCATTAAGGTGGTTTATTATGTTGAGAAAATAGCGCACCATTAATGAATAGAATGAAAATTAGAAACGAAGGTACATTACTGTAAACTAGCAAATCTCTTGTTACCTTGTCCCCAAACATAATACAACATCAGCCATCCTGCAGTGTTTCTCAGCTGGAAGCATCTCCTTTGTGGGCAATGCATCCTGCACATGCACATTGGCGCATGCACACACAGATTCTCAGCAGCATGTGCTTCCAATTGAATTGTAGTTATAGTTCAAAAATTAAGTTGTAGAAAAAAAAAGTGGAAACAAAGGCATCAGATTAAATTTATCCAACTTTTATTCCCGGGGCTACTTAAAGCCTAATTAAAGCACTGAATTCAATAAAAAAGTCAGTGATCATCTATGTGAATTAGCAGGATTTGTAACCTTGTCTATCTATCTGAATACCATAGAACAGTGTCTTTCAATTTTCACAAGATGCATGTGCCATGCCTCATCTCAAACAAATTGATCTAGAGTCAACCTTAACCCATCCATTCAAGACAATCTTTCAACTGCAGCAGAAACTTTCTACATGATATTTCACATCACCTGAGCATCTAATCCAGTGCCTTTTGAATTACACTTCACCATCCACTAACCAACTTGTTTAAAATGCCATTACAAACAAATGGATTAGTTTGAGAAGGTAAGATATCATTTTTTTTATTTGATGGTCAGGTGGTATCCTCGGCCAACTTGTGCACCCCAAAACTAACTCTACCTTCCAGGTGAGGTCAAAAGGCATCTATCTACCCCGGGACTAGGGGATTCATGACAAAACAGATTCTCACATCCTGGACTCAGAATTGAACCCTGGCTGATGAGGGGAGCTTACCCTTTCCAACTTGGCCAACCCTCAAGGTTGAGGATAAGATATCAAGAATATATATATAT
>Ga0325414_1008176_pt1 | contig 11088 bp, 4 predicted proteins | sample PopdelMetagenome_8_FD_206183 | JGI IMG/M metagenome (GOLD analysis project Ga0325414, IMG submission 206183) | Populus deltoides microbial communities from Bellville, Georgia, United States - Leaf-PdKOR-R3 | ecosystem: Host-associated > Plants > Phyllosphere > Phylloplane/Leaf | place: USA...
TTATATGCTGTTCTTAGATCAAAAGATGCTAAAAAGTACTTCCATGCTGCTGTTTTGTCTCATTTTAGTTGAGCAAGCATGCTCACACGGCTAGAGCTTATGGAAGCCAGAATCTGATGACTGGTATAGATGCAACCAGGGTTGTACATGTTGATCTTTGGGTTAAATATTAATATTTACATACTTTGATGATACCACTTAAGTGAAAATGAATTAATAATATGCTTTGTTGAAAATAAATTTAAAGATTTTTAATGAAAATCACATCAACAAGCATGAAGAATTAAATGATGAAATCAATTAACAAGTTCAAGATACAAAGTAAGTGAAGACTTAATTCTTAAGAATTCTTTTTAGTATAAATTGTGTAAATTTTTATACCTTACTTGATAACATAAATTAAAATGAATTCACACACTTCACATTGCATGCATTATATGATTGATAAGCATTTAGTCGGTTTAAGATTCATTAAGTTTAAAACTGTCAAATCTAGTTTTTTAAGTTGAACCGGTCGACTACTTGGCTATATCAAGTGAACCAGTTGATTGCTTGTTCATCCTTGAGAATTTGTAGGAATCGGTCAACCGATTGTCCTAACCAATATGAAGCGGTCGACCGTTTCATCTATCAAAGGAACAATAACAACTATAAAACTACTAGTTTTTGCTAGAAACTTATATATAGCTTTTCTAATTACAAAATTAGATAAAGAATTTGAACATATATCATATACAAGCTATTTTAAGAGCAAAACAACTTCAAAATCATCGATCATTAATCATACTTATATTTGTGCATTAAAACCTTCATAATCTTGCACTAGAGTATATATTATCATTCTTACAACACTTCAACACTTTCAAATCCCTTAAGTGCTATTAAGTAAGCTATATAAATCATAAATTCTGAATTATAAAATCCACTCCATTGAGAGTATTTTGTGACTACAAAACATTTGTAAAAACTTGAGAGTTTGGATAAACTCTTGACATTGGTGAAATATTATCTCCAAGAAAAAAATCTCAAGGAGGGGATATCTTCAAGTGGCGTATAAGCTTGGTGTGGATTCATCAAGGACATTGTATCTTTAACTTGAATTAGTAAAAGAATACAATACTCAAGTGTGGTTGGTACTTGAGGTGTGGATGTAGGTTTGCTGAACCACGTTAAAAACTTGAGTTTACAATCTCTTTTTCCTTACCTATGTATTTTAATCACTTTAATTATATTGTTGGTTATTGTGCTTAGTGTGCTTAATTGTTTCAAATAATATTTTTGGTTAATATTAGTGGAACACCTAATTCACCCCTTTTTAGGTGTTATTGTTGCCTTAATCCTAAAATAACAATAGATACTGAAGGTTCCAAGAATTTGGGTAAGGATATGACACTACTAGATGGAGATTTAACAAGCAGACTATATAAATGGCTTAATAGATGCTTTTATGGACCGGTATGACAGGTCTAAGCCCAAGAAAAGGCTTGGTTGCATAGGCTAAGTAAGCATCTTAAAATTGAGATAACTGGAGATCTGATCATTAGATCGGGATCAATTTTTTCTAGGTGATTCCACATGTAATTTTCTTATAAGAAGCCACTATATGCTTATTGGACCATTGGATATTATAGAATTAAGCCCAAAAGTTGTTGTGCGGTCTAATTTTGTTATTTTCCTAAGATTTTTTAGATTCATCATTTTTATTTTGGATTATGTTTTAATTTCTTTAATGTTTTTGGACTATAGGTTGTTTTATAGAAAAGGCATGTTTTCCTAGCCTATTTAAAAGTCTTGTAAACCTTTTGAAGAGGTAAGCATTATATATTTAAATTTAATAAAATGAAATTGTGAATTTAGAATTCATATCTGTAATCCTTTTCATTTATTAAATTTTTTATGTTTTCTATACTATTGCTATCCTATTAGCTTTCGCCTATATCAGTTGGTAATTAGAGCTTAAGGATCCTATGTTTTATATTGCTTGTTGTGTGCTACAACTTTATAATTTCATGAATAATTATTTGCTTGATGTGTGTTGCCAACAACCATGGTAGAAATAGGTCATGAAGTAAGACATGACCAGGGGGGATGAGAAGGCTCCTCTTTGGTAGAGATACATCTAGGAGCTCATCAAGAAGGATATGAAGAGGCAAATCATAGAATTGACTTATATGTTAAAAGATAAAAAGCAATAAGAACCAACCTAAGAGGATGACCATGAGTCCTTGGCTAATACTGAAAACCAAAGGCATGATTAGAGGAGACAACCTTATAAAAAGGAAGAGGTCAGATTTGGGGATTTCAGGCTTCATATCAAACTATTTAAGTTTACCAGAACTTTATAGGTAAATGAGTTCATAGATTGGTTGAACAAAGTGAAGAGTATTTTTTTAGTATAAAGAGGTTCCTCAGCAAGCGTGAGTTAAGTTAATCACAATCAGATTAAAAGGCTAATCATTTGTTTAGGGGGAACAATTAAAGAAGACATAAGAGAGACAAAGAAAATAAAAATCAATTAATGAGATAAGATAAAGAAGAAGATGAGGGAGCACTTTGTTTTTTTGGCTATTTATACACCCTATATCAAAGGCTTCATACGTTAAAGCAAGAGGTAAGTATGTTAATAATTCACTGATAATTTCTACTAGTTAGCAGCTCAAAATGGTTTGGCAGAAATGGAAGAACAATTAGTGGCAATGTATCTAAGTGGTCTATGATAGTTCATACAAGATCTATTATGTATCTAGTCTTTATGAATAACTTTTTAGGCCTATTAGAGTGCATCGACAATAGAGAAAAAACATATTGCATATTAAAAATCATTAGGCATATTAGAATAATAGAGAAGGGTGACATAATAATAATCAGATGGGTACCACCATATAACCTAGGCTAGCCCAACAGAACCAACAGACGACAGGTCAGGGTTCCGACTTCAGAATTTGTTGCTTAAGATATGATAAACTAGGGCAACGAGATAGTGAATATGGAAAAACAGTGAGTCATCTAAGAAAAAACTTGTTGATAAAGAAGCCTACTAATGTGATTGATCTTAAGTATAATGATGACTCGAGAAGTGATGTAGAGATTTTGTATAGAGATGGTGGTACTATATTTATTATTAAAATAATTTATTAATGCCCAAAAGTGATTTAGAATAGAATTGGTGGCATACTAGTATCTTATACTCTACATGCATTATTAAAACCAAGGTTGGCAACTTGATTATAAAGTGGTAGCTGTGAGCATATAATGTTTGTGAAGACAGTGAAGAAGCTTCAACTTATTATTAAAAATCATCTTAAGCTCCATAAGTCAACATAGATGAATAAAGACATTGAGGTAAGTATTGATAAATGCTATATTTTTTGCTTTTATATAGAACAAAAATATTTTGATAGTGTTTGATGTGATGTAGTGTCTATAGACTCGTGCTATATTCTGTTGGGAAGGCTATGATAAATTGATAGGAGTGTGGCACATGATGGTAGGAAAAATACGTACACCCAAAGCATAAAAAAGAAACATATAACGTTGGCATCTATAAAAGAGAAGTGTACACAAAAACTAAAAAAAAAGGATTTGATGTTTTTTTATCACAGTTTCTAAAGGAGATATAGGGCGAACAAGTAGTGTATGCCCTAGTTACCATTAGTATAATAGTTACGGATGATGATGATGTTGTTGACAACCCTGAGAAATTACAGGATGTACTGGTAAAATTTACAAATTTTATGGTGGACAAGTTACTCTAAGGATTACCTTCCTTGTAAGATATCTAGCACTAGATTGCCTTGATTCCATATTCTAGTCTCCCAAATAGACTAGCTTATAGACTTAAACACAATAAAGCCAATAATTTACAAAGGTAGGTTGTGGAATTGTTAGATAAGGGATACATTTGAAGAAGTATGAGTCTATCTGTAGTCCTAGCTCTCCTAGCCTAAAAAAATAAAATACAATGGTTCATGACATATGTGTGGATAGCCAAACCATTAATCAGATCATAATGAACCATATATCCTCGATACTATGGCTATATGACATGTTAGATGAGTTGTCAAGTTCTAAGTTGTTTTTAAAGATTGATCTTAAGAGTTGGTACCGTCATATAAGAATCAAACTGAGAGATGAGTGAAAACACATTTTAAAACACAATAACAATTATATGAATGAATGATTATTTTAATTTGGTCTGTCTAATACTCCAAACATTTTTATGAGGTTCATGCATAAGATATTAAGGCCATTCATATACATATTTATAATGGTTTATCTCGATAATATTTTGATTTATAGCTTTACTCTAGAGTTTCATTTAAAACATCCACATGTTATTTTTTACATTCTAAGAAAGGAGCAGTTGTATATGAATTGCAAGAAATGTGATTTCTTCACTAGTATTTTTACTTTTCTAAATCTTACCATGTTTGTTGATAGGGTTCAGATTAATCCATCAAAGATATCTGTAATTATGGTGTGGCCGACTTCAAAATGTGTTCATGATGTTCAAAGTTTTCATGGACTTATATTTTTCTATAAAAGGTTCATCTAAAACTTTAGTTCTCTTATTGCTCCAATTATAGAGAGTATAAAGAAGCACACCTTATAATGGCAGATAAGGCTGAATCTAGCTTTCAGTTAGTAAAGCAAAGGATGAATGAAGTTCCTATTTTGGCACTTCTAGATTTTATGAAACTATTTGAGATAAACTATGATGCATATATGTTAGGAATTGAGAGAGTTCTTAGCTAAGATGAAAGGCCAGTTGCTTTTTTTAGTGAGAAGTTATCTAGCTCAAAGAGGAACTCCTCCACGAATGATATAAAGTTTTATGCTATTGTTCAAAGTTTTAAGCATTAGCGATATTACCTTGTGCAGAATGAGTTTATCCTAATCATAGATCATAAAGCTTTAAATTATATAAATGGATAACATAAGTTAAGTCGTTGACATGCAAAACGGGTGTTGTTTCTACAAAAGTTTTTTCTTCACTAAGTCACCAGTTAAGCAGTTTAAACAAAGTGGCTGATGCCCTCAGTAGATGGGTTGCTATACTCAATACTATATATACCCAAGTGACAATGTTTGATTCTTTTAAGATGGTGTATTCATATGATTATGATCTAGAAAGATTTATGCTAAGTTGATGGATAAAGGCAAGTAAGATAACTTTATACTTATGAATGATTATCTATTTCATAGTTTGTAGCTTTGTATTCTATATTACTCATTACTAGAACATATCATATACGAATTGTATTTTAAGGGACACTTTGGGCAGGACAAGATATTAACCCTAGTGTCTGTATATTATTATTGGGCTAAGCTACCAAATTAGATATCTAGTCTTATGAGGATATATGTTGTTTGTCAGAGGTTCGAAAGAGCCATAATGAATGTTAGGCTCTATACGCCATTACTGATTCCTGGCACTCTATGGTTGAATGTTAGTATGAATTTTATATTGGGTTTACCCTATACATAACGAGCCATGGATTCTATTTTTATTGTTATATACAGGTTCTCAAAGATATCTCATTTTATAACATATTAAAAAGCCATTGACACATCATGGATAACCACCTTTACTTCAATGAGGTGGTTCATTTACATGACATTTCTAAGTTCATGAATTCGGATAGAGATATGAAGTTTATGAGTAACTTCTAGAAAAGCCCGTGGGGGTAAGATGAGAGCTTAACTAAACTTTAATAGTTTATATCATTCTTAAACAAATAGGCAGATAAAGATGGTTAATTGAAGCCCTAACAACTTGCTACGAAGTTTACTGGGAGACAAGTAGAAACAATGAGATTTGACCATGCTGCAAACATACTTTACTTATAACAAGTCTCAAAATTGAACTACCTAATTGAGTCTATTCGAGATCGTTTATGGATAAAACCCTTCTAAAGTGCTGGAGTTGATGTCTATCCCTCATATTGGATGATTAAGTGTCCAAGCTAATGATATGACATATTACCAAGTCAAGAAGAAAATCACTAACAACAACACCAAGTATAAATCCCTAGTTGATACTTATCATATAAGAGTGGTGCTTTAAGTTGGGATCTAGTATGGACAATGTTTACTCATGACAGGTTTCCAGTGGATGAGTACAACAAATTGAAAGAAAAAAAGATAAGTCCTTGTAAGGTGTTGCAAAAAATAAATAACATTGCTTATAGACTTTGCCTTCCTAGTCATCTAAAGACTTTTGATGTCTTTAATGTGTAGCACCTGACACCCTATCTGGAGGAAGAATAGAATTCAAGGACAAGTTCTCTCCAACCTGGAGAGAATGATGTAGCCGAGGTTATAAAAACTAAAAGTTTTGAGCATTCAAGTGAGGATCCGACCCTACTAGATGGGGATATGATATAAGTAGACTAAATGGATGGCCTAACATATGCTTCTATGGACCATTGAGACATGTCTAGACAAAAAAGAAGGCCTGGTTGCATTAGGTTAGATTAATACCTTAAAACCAAGATAACAAAAGATTCGATTATTGGATCGAGCTCAAATATTTCCAAGTGATTCTACAAACAGTTTTCCAATAGGACATCACTTAATCCCTTATCGAATCGTTGGAACTCCCAGAATTAGGCTCGGAAATTGCTGTTTGGGCCAATTTTGTTATTTTTCTAGAATTTTTTGGATTTATTATTTTTATTTTAAATGATTTTATTTTAGTTTCCTTAATTGTTTTCTGACTTTAGGTGATTTCCTAAAAGAGGTAGGTTTTCTTGACCTATTTAAAGGTCCTGTAAACATCTTGAAGAGGTAACCACCATATGCTTATATTTCAGAGAATAAAATTGTTAATTTAGAGTTCACATCTGTAATCCTTTTTCTTGTTAAAGTTTTTATATTTTCTGTGCTATTGCTATCTTATTAGCTTTTGCTTGCATTATATATCTAAAGTGTTGTCCTTCTTTCTTGAGGCATGTATTAATGCAGTAGAATGGATCCTAGGATATAGAGATGATGTTGGCTATTCTTTGGTAGTGGCACAAGGCTTCATGGTTACAATTCTTCAGAAACCCAATCAATACAAAAGTATATTTATGTGCTGTTAAATCGACAAAAGAGTAATGTAATATTTTTTTATAGTATAATAACTTTGTAATTTATGTGATATTGATCTTGTGGGAGTTATATATATATATATATATATATATATATATATATAAACTTTTAATTAACAGCATAACATGTTAGAATGCTCATTTTCTTCTATGATTTCATTTCGATAGGTTCTTCACAACTTAAATTGGATGGATGAAATGATAAGACATACATTTACATCAACAGTAGGATTTACGGATAGGATTCCATGGTATTGATGTGGTTTAATTTTAGGTATTTATTCACTCTTATTTCATGGTTGCAATTTGAGTTAACATAACAAATCCATGACTCGGGATATAAGATCGGGAGAACCCCCATAAATGATAGCAAAAAAAAAAAAATGAAGCTCAAGGCTCAATAACCTAAAGTCGAATGATGAAATTGAAAAATAATCAATTTAAAAAAAAACATAAAAAAACTGAAGTTAAATCGGGCTAATCTCTGAAACTAGTGACCTTGATTATGAGATTCAGATCACCTCATAGAAGGCAAACATTAAAAATTACTAAAAAAATCCCTATTCATTCGAAGTTATAAATAAAACAAAACAAATAGCAATCAAAATAATGAGGACCAAATCTGGTATAAAAACTCAATGAAAGATAACAATGAGGGACTAAATTGAAAACTAAAACAAATTTTTTAAAAAAAGATAAAAAAATAACAATCAAAAGAATGAGAACTAAAACTGGATTAAAAAAATTAAATGAAATAAAATGATGAGTGATGAAATTGAAAAAAGAAAATAAATCAAGAAAATGATAAAACATAAAAAATAGTAATAAAAAAAATAAGGATCAAATTGAATAAAAATAATAAAGTAAAATAAAACGCCTAGGGACAAAATTGAAAAAAAAACTTTTAAAAAACATTAAAAGAAAAACAAATAGTAATTAAAAGAATGAGAGCTAAAACTAATAGAAATACAAATTGGAGGACACAATAGATTTTTGAAAGGGCTGATGCGTATTTCTAAGCCAAGTTAGAGAAAAGAGAGGAAAAGAAACAAAGCTCACCGAACCAAATTGCACCACCTTCGTGGATGCATGCTCTACTACCGTGACAAGGATGACACAACACTTTTAACGTTGTCGCAGATGATGATGTTTGAACATCTGAAGGTGTCACTCGTTGTCCGAAAAGTGCGAGTATCTCTAACTCGCTGGTGATGACTACACACGTGCTACTCTTTTTTTTTTTAATTTTATTTTTAGGTTTATTAAAAGATGTAATTGCCCCTCATTCAATAGATAATTACAAAAAAAAAAAACATATGGAAAAAAATTAAGTGCCCCTAACCCTAAGTCTTATTTTTAAAATTTTTTTTAAGAGCAATGTAGTGATTTTATTGTTCATTCAAAGTGCAAAAGACCAAAAAGCCATTTTGCCAAGTTTTAACTATTTTTACTTTTATGGGTATGTAAGTCATTACACAATTCATTTAAAATATAAAAAATATTAATTTATCCCTAATCAATATAAAAATGATGAAGGAATCTTAAGAGAAAGACCTTTTTACCCCTAAGACCAAGTTATATGAATTTTTGTTTGCAATGGTAAAATGATAATTTTATTGTTCTAATTCATAGTAAAATGTCTTGGTGCACAATAAATCAATGAGGCCTTTCAATTCCAAAATTGAAAGATAAAATTGAAAAAAATATAAAGAAAAAAAGAAAAAATCAAACTACCTGAATCAACTCGAGTTAACTTGCAAAATTCAGAATTTATGTAATGAGATCGAGATAACTCTATAAAAATAAAATATAAAAAATTATAAAATCTAATTTCCAACGAACCCAATATTAAATAATAAAATTAAAAAAAAATCAATTAAAAAAAAACCAAAGTTAACTTGAGCTAACATGTTAAACTAGGGACCTAAGTAATGAGACCCAAATATCTTCATAAAAAAATAAAAAAAAAATTACGAAACTCCACTTCCAATAAATCCAATGTTAAAGATTGAAATCAAGAAAAAAAAATCAATGAAACCGAGAATTCCTAAACAACTAAATATTAAAAGATGAAATTAAAAAAAACAAAAAAATAATTTGAGACATCTTAAGTTAACTAGGAAATCCGTAACTTGGGTCATGAGATCGAAATAACCCCATGAAAAACAAATGAAAAAAATACGAAGCTCAATTAAAAAAAATTCAATTAAAAAGGGGGGAAAAACAGAGTCAACCCGGACCAATCTGCCAACCCCACGATCCGGGTGATAAAATTAAAATAATCCTATAGAAAATAAATAAATAAAAACTATAAAGCTTAATTTCCTATCAACCCAATGTTAAAGGATGGAATAAAAAAAATCAATGAGGAAAAACAATCTAAAAAACACAATCCAAATTAACCTAGCTTAACTTGATAAACACATGACATGATCATGAAATCAAAATAAATTTATATAAAGCAAAATTAAGAAAAAATTCATGAAACCCTACTTCCAACTAATAAATTCATGAAGCTACACGTGACATGGTCATGAAATCAAAATAAATTTAAAGGTTGAAATTAAAGAAAAAAAAATCAAATCTATAAGACCAATATATAACCTAATAAAAAAGAACTAATTTTTTTAAACAAAACACAATTCCCAAAATAACCTAATAGATAAAAAATTTTAAAAAAAATAAACAACAAAAGAATTTTTTTCCAATAAATAAATATTTCATGGATGTAGCTAAAAATGATTTAACCAACTAATGTTAGTTTTATAAATGATATCCTTTTTACACGTGCTACATCAACAAAAATAAAATAAAATAAAATGAACGAATACGGAAGTTGATGTCAATTACATCATTGTAACGTGTATATCTGATGCCATACTTCAAATCCACACCATGATTACTGAAGAAGAGAAACTCTTTGTTGAATGCTGAATTCTATGATCTTCTCCTGATAATTATTTTAACCAATCATCAAATTAGCTTCTTGGGGATATGATTGCATGATTGGTGAAGAAGTAATATCCTCGTTGCTAAGAAGAAATTTCTCACAACCATAGTTAAAAATAAAACAATGGCATCCCCTCAATGTCATCAACCATGAAAGAACAGAACCAGAGTGCTTCCATGAAAGAATAAACAAGAGGGCATTTCATAATGGAATTCTAAATTTAAAACAGTTGATTGCGTCAAAATTTTCAATTCAATTGAAAGTAAGTAGTGAGTACAATGATATCAATTTTCTACAAAGCAATAATTCAAACCAATCATCATAGCCTACTAATTACCCTAGATACAAGGGCAAAAGAATTAAGGGATAAACAAGATTGGCAGGACCACCAATATATAACGTTTCAAAATTGAAGAAATATCATGCACAGGAGCCATTCCAATACATAATGTCTTGGATCATGAGTCTGGAGTCTGGACCTGGAAATGTAAAGGGGAATTAGGAGAACTTGAAGATATCAATCATGGTGATTCTACAGATGCTACAGGCTAGGGTCTATGATTGAACTTTAAGTAAAGAACATTAGATAATTAAGCTCAAAGTGGAAATTTCCCCATGAATAATCCTCAAATTACTAATAACTCTCCTATATTCCGCTGACATTGTACTTCAACAGACACTCAGATAGTACAAAGAAAGCTCAATGAAGGAAGCAAAACTCACAATACTCGGTTCAAATGAGAGTAGCAAATATAATTCAATAATGCTAAACACTTCAAAGATCTAACAGTGACTCCAGCCATGAAGTAAATTAAACTTGTTGCATCCAAAAACTGGAAAAAAGCCTATAATTCATGATTTCCATGGAGAACTTATTGAGACTTTCTCCAAGGCGTTTAGATCTCTTCCCGTTCTTTATTTAGGCGAAGCATTCTTAAATGGGGTTCTTATTTCTATAAACTTCATATAAATCACGCATGTCACACTCAATGGAATTTTTCAACATTTGTAAGAGCTTCATTTCTGTTTCTCATGACCTTATTA
>Ga0325414_1008179_pt1 | contig 11087 bp, 5 predicted proteins | sample PopdelMetagenome_8_FD_206183 | JGI IMG/M metagenome (GOLD analysis project Ga0325414, IMG submission 206183) | Populus deltoides microbial communities from Bellville, Georgia, United States - Leaf-PdKOR-R3 | ecosystem: Host-associated > Plants > Phyllosphere > Phylloplane/Leaf | place: USA...
TTCAACCCAGCATTCTAATTTGTACCTTGAATTATGCAACAAAAGATGATTCTGTTACACCCAATTACAAGATTTTACTCACTTTACTGCTAACTTGACCATTTTTTCTTTCCCAAACTCCAAATTCCCATCAATTTCTACGAATTATTGGTATAACTTATTCATAAATATTTGCTAAAAACAATAAAGGAAAGAAAAACTCACTATTGATACGTCTTTGACAAATAAGAAACAATGATATATTGGTACGTATATCATCAGTACAAGATGATACAAATCCACTCTCATAGTTAGCTGTGAATACAACAAATGTATATTGAGTCGATCACTAAATCTTCAACCTCTTTGGTTATCTCAGTTCTTATCTCACTGTAACATCTACTCGTGTCTGGAACGAAAGCAACAGTATCTATAATTTGTTTGCCGAGTAAGTTTCTTCCCTTCAATGAAAACATTTTCATGGATGCCATTTACCTCAAGGCTCATTTGCTTGTCGCCTTGCGTGGTTAGGTCCATAGCTGGTACCTCTGTTGTTTCATCTTTCCCATTTTCAGAAGAATATAAAGCAACATGGTTAGTTTCACTTGGAATTGAAATGTATTGATCTGGTGATGCAGGCGTTATCTTGTTATGGCTTGTTTCCCTTGAACCTGCACGCCTGTAAAACAAAGATCGAACCAGCAATGTCATTATCCTAGAGCAGTTGAAGTAATAATTTATCATTTCCATTAGATTCATTACTATGTTTTGGACAGCAGTACGCAGGCATGAGTACCTGATTTCACGGTTGCTGAAGCTATTCCTGGATGAACTCCTCCCAACACGTTTTCCTTTATTGGATGCTTCAACAGAGACCTCAGCATTTGAACGGCCTCCACTGTCTTGTACATGAGTTGGATCATTTTCTGCATCCTTTTCAAGGTTTTTATTTTCTTCATTTGTTTTTCTAGAGAAAGACCTGGTAAGAGAATTACCGTATTCCCGGACCATAAAAATGGCCTTCTCTATAGTTTCTAAAGCTCTCCCTACATCAGAACTGATACGTACATTCCTTGTACAGTTGCCAGGACTCTCTAGGGAAATACTATTGCTTGAAGTTTGACCTATAACTCTGCAATCCCTCATTAATCGTCTGCTATCTTCACTTTCTTCTTCCTCAATCTCAATAAAAGTTTTCCTACCTGTAGCCAGTGCAATGTTTCGCCAACTTCCATTTCCATGGTCATTGCAATGAACTCTCTGCTCCATCCCTCGCATTCCATCGTTCAAGTGTCTGCTTTCTAGATTCTTTTCTTCCTTGATATCACCAAAGGATTTATTGTCCATAACTGGTCCATTGTCTGGAAAAGCATCGCTTGCACCATCATCTCCATGAATATTCATTTCCATAACTCCCAAGCTTTCATCCTTCAAGTGTCTGCTTTCTTGATTATTTTCTTCCTTGATCTCACCAAAGGATTTGTTTACCACAACTTGTGCATTTTCAGGAGAAGCTTCACTTGCATCATTGTCTCCAAGAATATTCAGTTCAACATCTCCCAAGTTTTCTTTTATATCTTCAGCAGAATGCTCTTGCTGTAGAAGGCAAGCATCTGCTTTAGGCTCTTTCCATTCCATGGCCTCATTTGCGTTTTCAGTAGAATAAAGAGCCTCGCGTATTCGAGCATACATTGGAGCTTCCAAAGCCTTTCTGTAGTCTTCATCATGGTTAGACACAGAAGCCACTGCCTGTAATAATTTGCAAAATGGATGTCAGAGAGATATATTGCACAGAAACCACAAAAGTTAGAATGCAATGATGGTTCTTCATTCTTCATGCGTGACCCTCCTGACATAGAAACTGGGTCTGAAACTTTTGTAGATCCTACTATAACCCTTAATTTTCATGCCCCCTATCTTTATTATTCAGGCCAAAAGAGAGAAAAACCCAAGCCCAACTAGTCTATCACCTATTGAACCCAGATCCTCTACCTTCAAAAGTTGTTATGATTATGACTACCGGGCACTGGTTTTGTTAATACTGCAGAGAGCGTATAAAGAGCCAAATGAATTGGATTCACTGTTGCATGCAGCAGGGTCTACGGAAAATAAATAGAGAGAAACATATAACCTTCTGATAGAGTGTGAAACCATTGCCAACGAGCTGCCTTGTGATGAAGTTCATGAGAGATGGAGGGACAAAATCCAGCTTCAAATCCATATTTGCTATTGTCCTGCAAAATCTAATGGTTTTCAAAAGCTCCACAACAAAGGAGCTCATGCAATAGGAAAGATCAAGCCTCAACTTGTCTACTTATGTAGCAGATGATAGATGGTAGAGCCGTACACAGGAATGATTACGTTTATATGAAATTCAATTAGAAGTTTTCCTCCTTTGAACCATAGGACTTGTGCATGTGTCGTATATCAAAGAAGACTCGCAATATAAATCGAACTAACTGTAACTCACCGAAAATAACTTCTTCCTGGGGTCACTTTTTGGATGGCAAAGCCACCCATCATATCAATCCTTACCACATCCTTTGCTTCAGGGATTCCATCTTTTGAAAATCCATGGGTATTTTTATCAATGCCCTCCAAATCCGAGATCTGAAAGCAATATAATCCAGGAATTTCTCTTCCAATTTAGAATTAGGTATCCAAAAACTTGGGTAAAAAGAAGTTGCAACTGATAAAATGATGAATGCAACCACTTCAAGCGAGTACCGTGCTTATGATAACAACAACCAGACCATCTTGGAGGTGTTCAAACAAAACATAGTGCACAACAGCCTCCCTAGCCGTCATCGGCCATGTAACCTTCACCCTTCCTTCCAAAATTTGAGGAAGAATCAGAATTTTATGTTGCAGAATACAAGCAAAAGGAATCAAACAAGTTACTTCAAATAACTAGAGTAAATTATAAACTAGTCCCTCTAGTCTTGATAAATGAATTAAATAGTCCCCCTTGTTTCAAAAACTAATTATTCAGTCCTTTCCGTGGAAAAAAAAAAAGAATTTTGGAATAAAGTAGTATTGAATTAAGCGTGATCAACACGAATCAAATGACTAAATAATTAGTTTTTGAAACAAGGGGGACTAATTAATTCATTTATCAAGACCAGAAGGGCTAATTTATAATTTACTCCACATAACCGCTACAGATTGTGGTGGGCAAACCTCACTAGAGATATCTGTTCACTGATCCGGATCTTTTGCAAGCATTCACAAATGGTGATTTTAAAAGGTGGGAAACTATACTGGGGCCACCTGAGAACACGAAATCACTAGATTAAAGCAAACCTTGCAATATAAATCTTGATTTCAACCATTTAATTTTTAATCTCTTTTGTCAACTGTGCACCGTCCCTCAACTAAAACTGGAGAACTAAGAATAATCACATGAATCTAGAAGGACGTGCAGCCACATAAATCCTTGACATTTCTAGGGAAGGCTGCCAGCAAAGATTGTTGTTCCCATAAGCCTAAAACTCCTCATCAATGCACTCATTGCTATCCGTCATGCATGACCATGCATGTCTGGCAGCAATAGTTAATTGGAGTAACAAGGATAAATATGATTGACATGGGTCGATATGTAGAAGGATGAGACAAATATGACAAGAGACAGCCTCTTATTTTGTACTCATGAACAAAAATGTCAAACTTCCAAGGAAGAAATCCTAGTCTATGTGCTTATGTACATATTGTCTTTAAAGAAGTTGGAAGCAGGGCCACAATGTGAAAGAATTTAAGCACAATGTCATTTATACAGATCCACCAACCTACACATTCTTGAGGAAATTCTCAGAACCGTCTCAAAAGAATAAAATGCAACTTATGGAACTTTCAATGATGCATTTATAAAAGTTCACAATCAAAATTAACAGCTTCAACTCTCAAGTGATCTGATTTCCTTAGCATTACTGGATGTAAATCAGCCCCCATAAGGAATAACTCTAATTAGCAGTGTTAAAATGCAAATTTTTCAGCAATTGTGATTTTTGTTTTCCTAAAATAAAAGTAAAATGCAGTATTTTTATCAAGTTAAGATGCCGCAACAATATTGTCATTAAAGCTGGACAGAGGAATGAACTGAAGAGAGGTGTATAAATGTTGTTTCACAGAACAGAGTATCTCCGTAGACATTATATGTCACAACGTGAAGAGAGATGCCAAGATAGAAGCAATCCTTACCATTTCCTGTAGAGTATCGCCTCCCAAGAGACGCATAAGCCTACAAGATATTATTTGTACTTGTCAAAAGAGTTTTCAATTTGTGCAGCTTCAAGATGTCTCAAATAATTGTCTGCTTTGTGCTAGTCTACGAGGATAAAGCTCAAAATTTATTAATATTTCACCTAAACTTACAAGTATCGACAGTTCCATCAACATAACCTTCGACAAGTAATGAATGAAAGGGAGTACCCTCAGGTCCTGGGCGATACATAACACGGAACTCTTCATGATCCTCTTTTATCTGTCAAGAGAAGTAAGCTTCAGCATATCAGTATTGAGACCATTTTTCTAAATAGACACCAAGTATATATATAATTCTGACTATGTGAGAACTAAACAACATATGAAAGAAACCTGAGAGGAGCTGAAACGTCAAACTTGAACAGATAAAAAAAAATGAAATCAGCTGATTTTCTTGCTTTTTTTTTCTGAAAGAAAACGTTCCTAGGAGCAAACAGAAAGAAAAGAAGCCAGAATGAATAGTTAGCTAAAAGGGCATACTTTCCATCCACCATGTGATGTCTCACTGGTTCTTGACACCTCATTTTCACTTACAGAAGCACTCCTCAACATGTCAAGAAAAGAGGACACATGTTTAGTTCTAGTTTCTATTAAATTGTCGCTGCATCCTGCAAATTCAGAATCCAAAATTAGAGTCTTTGACAAATGCAGCTGACCATCACAATTAGTAGCTTACAAAAGATAAGAATCTAACAAAATCAACATCCCAGCAGTTTGAAAAAGAGAACAGCAAATTCTGAGAAATACTAGCCTTCGGTTTCATCAAGCGAAGAGTGAACAAGTTGATTCCTGATAAGGGTTTTAAGTGCGTCAAGATTTGTCAGTTCAGGGGATGCCAGTGTCTGGTCCAGCCTCTCTCTGTATTGAGAGATCTTTCCACTCTTCCCCATCTTTGCATCTCCAAGAAAGAAAAAGGAACCCTCTTTAAAATTTACAATTACTCACGTACAGGTATGTGATTATGTTATCATCTCCTGAATTCAACATTACAAAAAATGTTTAAGCTTTGGTATAGACTTGTAGCAACAAAATATGCAGGAATGCCAAAGTCTCTAAAAATCATTTGCATGGATAAGCATATTATAATGAAAATTTACATATTTTGGTTCCATAAGTACTTAACCAAAAGAAATCATAATATTAGCATCTCAAAACATTCCACACAAATAGTGATTAGTACTATTTTATGTATGGAAATGGTTCTCACAAATAATTAATCAAGTTAGAAAAGAGAGCCTTTGTCTGGTAGTAATAACTCCTGAATACAATATGCAGAACATTTAATACAAGAGCATCAAAACAGATGTCTCAATAACACAACTTTACTAAAACTTAAAAAGACTCCAAAACTTACCAACCAATTCCAAAATTATCCAAAAAAACTTGACAGCTCTGCGAACCAAAACATTAACACATCTTAGCGAACAAAGCCAACGAACATCAAAGAAGTACAAACAAATTCATAAAAACTTGTCCAAAACAGAAAGAAAGAATAAAATAAAAAGAACCCAGACGAAGAAATCGTGAAAACTAACCAAACTTCAAGTAACCACGTGAAAGCTCTCTGAGAAGAACCCAATTTTCCTTCAAGAACTCAGAGCACAACCCTGAATAAAAACAAGAACTGAAAATTCTTTTATTTTTGTTGGATAAACAAAAGCACAGAACTCACAAAAGCAAAGTGCACATCTCAATATATATATATATATAAAGAACGTGGTGTGAGACAGATGCACCTGATACGGGTGCACCAAGACGGAGAAAGAAAAGAATATGAAACCATATGTGTTAGGACTTGACGAAACCAAGACACGCTGCAGAATCACAGAAACCAGAAAGAAAAGAGAAAAGTCCCTCTTTTTAAAACTTTGGTGCCTTGCACTCTTTGCCCAAGTCTGGACAAATTTGAGGAGTCAGTATGTTGTGGGAGCCACATGTAGGTATTTTCCAGGCTGAGGCTGCCGACGTGAATTGAAAATTAGTCCATTTGACAAAACTCACATTTTTTTCTGAATGTGGTAAGTAAAATGAATTCACCTCGCGATTAGTCTTAAGTTGTGGCTATGTTTTTGCGGTTTTTTAAAACTGTTTTTTTTTAACTGAAAAAATATTCAGTTTTATTTATATTTTTAACATATTGATGTTAAATATGTTAAAAATATAAATAAATTTACAAAAATATTCTACACTGAAATATTAAATACACGCTTCAAGAAATACAATCAAGCTCGAGGATCATAATTTAATTCAAATAGATTATAGTATAATACTAAAATAATTGTGTTTCTTATAGTTTTTTATTCTTCATATAAAGAGTGAGGAGGGTTAATATATTTATTTAATCATTTAGATAACAATTTTGTGTTATTGCTTATGTGGTTAGTGTGCGGATTAGAATCTAGAGGTCACAAATTTGAGTGATATTGGCAACAATATTTTCTTTCAAACAACTTGTTATTTATGTATTTTTTTTCTTAAAAAAATTAAAAGACTAGAAAAGAAAAAAGCAAGGTCAAGCACGCGGGCCTTCTACTGGGGGCCAAACGTTGGGTTTGACCCTTTTTTTTTTGTTTTTTTTGTGCCACTCAAAGAAAAATTATTGGATTCACTTACTTTTTAGTTTTGTTATAGTTCTTAAATACTACTATAAATTCTTATTTAAATTTTAATAATTTATTTTTCAATTATTATATATCTGATAAGAAAATAATAATATTAATAATAAATTGTTCATAAAAACTCAATTCAAATAATTTTTTATTCTTAATTTTTAAATAGATTTTGAACATAATTTGATCAACGACAAATACTTTATGATAAAACGAAAAAAAAAACTTTACTATTCATATAAATAGTTTGATAGCTAGGAAAAAACCAAGTTTTTTTTAGTATGTTGTATAATTGTTTCAAACTAATTTAAATGAGTGGGTATTTTTAGATAGTTATCTCAATAAATATAATATAAATATTACCAAATTCAACTAGAAACTCTATTCAAAATAAATAAATATATGCATACATTACCCACACATATAAATGCTATGTATGTATGTGTGCGTGTATTATTGTATGTTGAATAGTAAATTGTATTTAAATAATGAATGTTTGAAACTCAATAGATATAAATATCTAATTTTTTTATATAGTGAATAATTAGTAGGATATGAATATAATAAAAATTCAATACATGGATACTTATTAACATAGGTCTTGGACTCAACTTGTTTTTACATAAAAAAATTTATTTTTTTATTATATATAAATAAAAAAATTGTTGAAAATACATGATTATGTTAGTGAAGATTTTTTGAAAATAATTGTTTGATGTTTCGTATATATAAAAAACAAGTGTTGAAGGCGAAAAGACAAAGAATTGATAAGGTGGGTTCCATGATTTAATGATAAAAATATCCTTATCTCATTAGAATCATAAGTTGTGTTTTTTTTCTTTTATCATAAAGTATTTTTCATTAATTAAGGCTTTTCAAATGAGTTAGGTGAGAAAATCAAGAAAAGAAAAATTATTAGATATATAAAGAATTGTATTCCTCTTTTTCACAAAAATATGAGACCCATTATAAAAATTATTCATGCACCCCACTATTATGTGAGAGAAAAGAGTACAATTCCCGTTGTACTGAATAATTCTCCATTAAAAAAATATTTTACAAAATTATATTTTACGTGAAATAAATATAGTCAATGATATGGAGAAATTAATATATATTCAATTTATATTGTATTGTAAAGAAAGAAGTGGATTCTTTTTTTCTTTAACTCAAGAAAATCAGTTCATGTGTGTGATTTAATAAAATATTTTCGTACATTGAATCAATTAGATGAATTTAATAACTTTTATGATTTCAAAGTGATTGCTTTGGATTTGATAATTTCTGTGATTTAATAAATTTTATTTTTGTGTTTTAAAAAAATAATTTTGTTTATTTTAAATTATAGTTTTTTAATCGTTTTGAAATTTTGATGTTAAAATAAATTTTAAAAAATAAAAAATATATTATTTTAATATATTTTTAAATAAAAAATATTTTTTTAAAAAATAACTACTCTAATGTTAAATAACATATAAGACAAAAAAAAAAAAAAAAAAGGTTCGGTGGTTTGGTTGAATATAAATTGTCGCGATGCCTTTGGTGGTCTTGTAATTCACGAGATAACTTTATAAAAATATGGAGTATATTATATAGTTCATGAGAATCTTGAAAAGCACCCACCCACCCGCCCACCCCATTGATCAAATCATCTTAATTCTAATGACTGATTGATCCTTCACTGCCACCGCAAAAACAGTCGCCAACAGCCAACAACCTTAATTACAAAGTTGGTTAGGACATGACAGGTAAGAAAAACCGGAAGATCAGAAGCTTAGAGAGATTTTTTTTTGGAGTTTAGCACCTTAAAAAAAAATTAAGTGGATAACACATAAAATATTTAGAAAAAAAATACAATTTAGAGTTACATAAAAAATTTACGAATCATGAATCACATACGTCAATAACTACTCTTGTATATTGTTAAATAATTTTACACAAATTACAAAAAAAAAAATACTCTTGAAAAACATTGAAACTCCAATGATAACATCACCAGTACCATATACAAAATCTTGATGAGACGAATCCAACAACACTAATGAAGGACATTGACAATAACTAGAATAGGTCACACGAGCCGTCTAAAAGCAGACAGATCACCCACCACCTTAGGTTAGCTCATATGTCCAACTTCAGTCATCATTGGTGACCCTCTTTGATGTTGTTGGATTCGCTTCTTTGTGATCTTTCCAATAGCACTGGTGGTGTCATTATCGAAGTTCTAGTGTGACTCTAGAGTTTCTTTCTTTCTTTTTTCGTCTCTCGTTTCTCTTTATTATAATTTGTAACAAGACATTTAACAATTTAAGAGAGTTGTTAGTGGCACAGGCAACTTGCAACTGACAAATATCATTTGTGAGTTGCTAAACTATGATATTTTTCTAAATATTTTCTAGATTGTAATATTTTAAAGAAATACTTTGCTAATGTCCAAAATAACTTAGGCTATTTTTGCTTATTAGAATGGTTTTTTGTCTTATCGACTTTGTTATGACTTTTCATGGTATCGTTAGTTTCATTTTATCGAGATCTTTTGAATGATACTAATAGTGTCGTAATTAAAGCTTCGATGTGTCTCTAATATCTCTTTTTTTATTTCTTTATCTCTCTTCTTTTCTCATCATAATTTGTGTAATTCATATCATAATTTTTTTTAAATGTCGCAATTCTGAATAACAACAAGTTTGAATTTTGTATTTTTAATAGTAACATGTATAAATTATGCTATTTTATTAATTTTTTAAACTATGTTATTTTACTATCTTTTTTTTAAAAAAAAAACCCAAAAACTCAAATTGACCATGCAATTCCATTTTTCTGTGGAAACAGAAACGACAGCTCCGTTTTCGCTCGTAAAGTAGGATAAGAAAAAGCAAAACACTCTATTTGATTTTTAAAATGATGCAATTCAACTTTTATCAGAAAAAAACTAAGTCAATGAACGAGTGGGATCCACATGTTTACCACTTGCTAGACAGACAAGAGTTTTTAACAAAGTATCGTTGACAAAGTCAAATATTTTTCTTATTAAACGGTTTAAGTGGCCGTCTAGGAAGTAGTGGTTTTTTGCTTTTTTTTCTTATGACTTTTAAATATTTTTTACACATTTATATTGAAATTAATGCGGCAATACAATATTTTTCTCGTAACAGAAAGCGAGTGAACAAAAATTAAATAACCATTGAAAAACTATACATTAAAAAAAAGTAAATGCAAGAAGTTAAGCATTCCCAAATCCTTAGTCATGCATTTACAGCCATCAAATCACATTTATTTTATCCTTCTAAACAAATTTTTCGTGATGGGAATGAAAATATTATTATTCCAATAAAATGCATTTGGAATGAATGGAACATGCAATGGACCATCTTATTCACCCCAAGCATGGATTATTTATACATATACACACTCTTAATACTTTCAGCATGGCCACTTTGAAGTGCAAGATTCGCTAACAAAAAATTAAGAAACAGCTATAAAAATATCAATAAAAAATACTTCGTCGTTATTTCCTAACAAAAACTACGATGGAAAATTTTCATTGATCAATTATGAATAAAAAAAATATCGTGAACAATTCCTTTGGCTTGATGATGTATCAAATTACCGATGAAAGTTTTATTGGCAATTTTAAATTGAATTAAATCCTGACAATCCCTCTTCTCTCCCCATTTATTCTTCTTCTTACTTTTACAAAACACAACACAACCAAACACAACAAGAACCCTTCCCCCTCACAAATCCAACATCCCACTTACAAATCCAACACCAAGAGTACCTCTCATCTATCCATATCAAGTTTTACCCCCCTCCCAATAAACTTAGGGTTATGATTTTTACTTGATTTGGAGGTGATTTTGTTAGGGTTTTAATGATAAAATTCGTTTTATTTTCTTTAGAGTATAGTGTTTGCTTTAAAATTTATGTTTTGCCAAGTTAAAACTGTGTAACTAGTGATTTTAATTAAAAAAGAATTTAAATCTTAATAGTTGAGTATCATTAGTTTTGATTGGCTACTACAAGAAGCTTTGTAAATTTGAAATTTTTTATGCTTTGCAAAACCTGGAATCTTGTATGATTTGGAGTCGGTTTTGATTAATTGTTAATGTGTTGATTATTTCTTACAATTTAATTTGTTATGTGAAGGTTTTTATAGAAAGATATTTTCAATGACATACGATGGGAATGATTTTCAAGCTTTTACAATAACTAAGCTTTGGGGATTTTTCCTTCCTC
>Ga0325414_1008185_pt1 | contig 11083 bp, 2 predicted proteins | sample PopdelMetagenome_8_FD_206183 | JGI IMG/M metagenome (GOLD analysis project Ga0325414, IMG submission 206183) | Populus deltoides microbial communities from Bellville, Georgia, United States - Leaf-PdKOR-R3 | ecosystem: Host-associated > Plants > Phyllosphere > Phylloplane/Leaf | place: USA...
CTCAATCTGATCATCGCCAGTTCAAAACATTAATTTAACCTCAACAATTCTATATTTTATCTCCTCCATCCACGACACATTTGATGAAAATATTTTTTAAAAAATTAGTAAAAAATATTTTAAAAAACAATAATTATTTTACTTTTAAATATCTCTTTAATATTAAATAGAATGAACGTTGTTATTATTATTATTATTATTATTATTGTTATTATTGTTATTTACCTGAATGGACTTATGGTTACTGTTAATTCTTAGTTTATATATATATATATATATATATATATATATATATATATTTGCGTGTGGGTGAAGGAGTGACATTAAAGACCTTTGAATATTCTTGTTTAACTTGATCTAGTTTCAAATAAGGATTAATTAAAAAAAACCTTGCATTGTAATCGGTTGATTAATTAATTTATATCGATTATCCAATGAGTTTAACAAAATTTACACGTCATCAAAGCTTTAGACATCCATGTGGCCCGAGCACCAGCTTATTTATGACTCTCTTTTGATTGTTTGCTTTTTATTTGATCGAAAAAATATATTTAGTCTAAATACATAAAAGCTCATTTAATATAACACGCAAACATCATTATTTTTTTATGATTTCAATTAATTCCAGATTATCTCCTGATAATGAGAAATGTTGAATATTATTTTGGGTTCATTTCACCTAGCTTGATCAAGGACTAATAATTAAAAAAGTTTGCTCCACAGTTAGTTGATTAATTTCCATAGTTTATTCAGCTAGTAATCTTTAACAAAATTTACACATTATAAAAAGCAAATATCTTGATTTATAGTAGTTCAACTTAATAATCACATGTTAAATAAAACGCTAAAATATGTGGGAAAATAATATTCACACTCGCATTGTAAACACATATTCATGATCATTGTGGATTTACTATGTTCATGAGTTTTTTTATTTTGTCTATTTTCTTTCTTTAAAAAAAATTTTCCTTTAAGGATCTAATTAAAAAATAATTTAGCTAAAATTGTGGAGGAAAAGCAAAATTAAAAGATAAAGGACTAAAGTGAAAGAGGCAGAAGAGATGGGTCCCTCCAGTTTCAATTTAGTCCTCATACATTCCAAATTATAACAATTTGGTCCCTCTAATTTTTTAGATTTCCAAAATAGAATACTTCATCCTAAACTTTATTTTTTTTATTTTCAGTTCCTGATTTAAGAGAGGAGAGACAATCATCGGATTTCACAATAGAGAAAGAAAATTATCGTTGACATCGATTTCGGCCACTAAAAGAGTTGATCTTGGTGTCAACGAGTTCTATTTAACAAGATAAGTTCCATTTAGATATTTTTTCACCTTCAAATTTTCAATATATATAATAACATATCTGAGCTTGGAAAGATTTTTTCTTTTGAATTGATTTCGAGTTTATGGATGAGTTTATTAAGGTGTTTAGGGTGTTTTGAGTATGAAAAAAAAAGAATTCTAAAATATGATTTTAGGTTAAAAAATATTAGCCTCGATTTTTCAGCTAACATAATGGCTTGAATCTAGGGAAAATCAGACAACACAATGTCTAACTTTATTTCTTTTTCAAAATAAAATTCAGGTGCATGACATGTCATCCACCCCATCAACAGTTTTTTTCCCTTTTATTTTATTCAATCAATTTTATTTGTGACCTTTTCTATTGTCATTTGATTAAATAAAAAATTAATTTTGCTAAACATAGTCAATAAACACAACAGGGTCAAAGGCTTGTGTTGCGAGATCAAATATCTTAATTTATATATGTCTCTTGATTTTTCCAGTTTTGTCTTTATTTATTGTTAGTGACATTTTTTCATTTATTAACACGTCGATTCTTGATTTATTTAATTAGATGCATGCCTAAACTTTTTGATTTATGCTTAATAATTTTTTATGTAAAAAAACATGTTGAAAAAGTCTGCATATTCAATTTTTCTTATTAGAAAAAAAATCCAACCCATGGTGAAGCGTGAGTTAAATAGCTAGTTATAACTAAATGATGTGACCCAAAAGGTAAGAACTTTAGAACCTACAATCAAGATTGAGCACAACACGAGCGTGAGTCAATAGCTAGTTATAATTAAATAATGTAACCCAAAATATAAGAACCTTAGAACCTACAATCAAGATTGAACACAACATAAAAAAGCTAAAATCAAGTTGAAGAAAACCCAACACAATGATTACTTGAACTAAATAGCTGTAGTTATTGGATGAAAACACAATAACAAACCAATAATCGAAGGTATAAAGATGAATGCCACAAAGAAATAATTTTTGATAAGTTTTTAAAGTTTCATGCAGGACCAAGAATAAGAGAAAATTCTCATACAAGTTTGATTTTTGAATAATCAATTCTTCTCCATAAATACAAGCGAAATAACCTTATTTATAGTAGGTAAAACATACTAAACAATGCTAAAAAAAAGTTCTAAATAAAATACAAAAAAGAATCCTAAATCAATTAAGAAAAATTGCAAATATTGAGCAATAATTCCTAGACCTTATTAGAATGCCTTTCTGTGATTGCTATAAAATTTTAACCTCGTGGGAAAAAATACATTTAACATCTTTTGACAAAATTTCATCCCAATCCAATGGTAAGATCAAAAGTTATGCCTATTAATATAAAACAACACATATGTCTATTAAAATAAAACCGTACATTAGAAAAATAAGCCCAATCCATGCCTCAAACCCAATAACCAACTATTTTCTTTGCATGGATTACGTTAATTAAAGTTTAATCATCTCTTGTTGCAATCTGAATGCTTGACTTGGCCCAAATATCTTGAATTATATCAATGAATGCCTCTTTATTCTTATTGGCCCTTAACCTTATAATTGAAACTTCTAATGGATCCTTTGATTATGCTTGTTGATTCTTATCGCGGGGTGCGCACAACGTCGAATGATAGTGAGTCTGCCTCCTGAGTGATGGTGAAAAGGGGTTTTAGGTTTAATCATAAATTATGATTATGTAGTTCAAGAGTCGCCATCTAATATTATGGTTACTAGGAAACCTATGGTCTACTAGAGTCTGGGTAAGAGACTAGTTGTGCAAGGAAAAGACAAATCATCCTTAGTACACCCTACCTAAGGTAAACTGCATCATTGTTTGATTGTTTTTCTTGGTCATATTGCTATCCATTGGTCTTATCTAAGGTTTAAGGTAGATCTCGCTTCGTGGGGAAGTCTCTACCTTACTGGGTTAAAGCCTAACTGTTCTAAGGTCTAAATTTTAGCATAGCATTTGTTTCTTAAATATTACTAATTCCTAACATTCTGAACAAAATAATTGTTATGGTTTTTTTTGTATTTTGATCAAACCCTAATGGATAATTATAAACTAGTTACAATATCTATTTTTGCATTTTTAAAAATATGATAAAAATGATTTTATCTTCTTTTTAGAAAATATACATGAAAAACTTCTAGAATTTGACCATATGCATGAAAATAAAATATTTTTTTATTTTTTAAAATGAAAATTTATTTTTTTAATTTTTTTGACTTTTTTTGAAGTCTCGGGAGAAATTGAGTATTTTTAATACCGGGTTCATATCTTACAGTGTAAATCTACAGCCCGATATTATGCAAAATAGTTGAAAAAACATGGGAGAAACCCACAAATATTTTTAAAATACCCTTTAGAAAATTTGAAGTTTTTTTTAAATATTATAATATTATTTATTTAATATATTGGGTTGGACCTGACCCAACCATCCAGGGTGGGCTAGAATAGGTCCAGCCTGATTTAGTCGGGTTTGGGCTGACTAGCGACCCAATAGACCTCTCTCTCTCTCTCTCTCTCTCTTTGGGTTTAGGCTGAACCTGGCCTAGCCATCTGAGTTGGGCTGAAACAAGTCCAGGCCAATTCATATTAATGACATTTTACCATTTGCATGCGGAAGAAATTCTACTTGCAAATGACTTTAGGGGGTGAAGGAGAAAAAGAAATGGAAGGCTTACCTAGCTAGAGGAGAGGAGTTGCTAGTGGTGTTTTTGGTGGTGTAGGGAAGATCGATATGTGGTTGGTGACGGCAATGACGGTTGAGACACGGTGGTTATGTTGGTGCAAAGGAGGCTGGCGGAGGAGAAGAAAAAGAACTAGGGAGAGACTGATTTTTTTTCCAACTTTGGCCTCAGATTTGTTGATGCTTATCGCAGGGGCGCGACATCGTCTGGTGACGATGGAGGCTTTCTGTCGTGCCTCCTGGTGTGAGGTGTTGGTATGTTGGGAAGGTTTTTGGATTTAATCATAAAATTATGATTAGTTTTTAGGAGTCGCCACCTAGTATTATGGTCACTAGGATGGTCTGCGAGAGTCTGAGTAAGGGACTGGTTGTGCAAGGGGAAGACGCATCACCCCTAGTGCACCCTACCTAAAGTAAGCTGCATTGTTGTTTGATTTGTTTTTCTAGGTCTAGTTTCTATTCGTTGGTCTTTTCTAAAGTTCAAGGTAGATCTCCCTTCATGAGAGACTTTCTACCATATCGGGTTAAATCCTAACTGTTCTGAAGTCTAAATTTTAGCATCGCATTTTTATACTTTGTATCTTTAATACTTGAAGGTGTACTTTATCATGTAATTTTACACCCCATAAATATTAAAGTCTACATTTAGACCTCTAAAAAAAAGGTTGAAAAAGATTTTTGATATGTTGGCCAAATCCTAAAGGATAATCATAAACTGGTTACGATATCCATTTTTTATTTTTAAAAGTGAAACAGAGATGCATTTTTTTATGAAAAAAATATGCTTTGGAAAAATTTAGGATTTGACCGTATGCAACAAAATACATTTTTTTATTTTTTGAAAAAAAGCTTTTTTTTATGAAAAATTTCGAAGAAAATCGGGTATTTTAATACCGGATTTGTATTTTACAGTGTAAATATACAACCCGATATTATACAAAATTGGTAGAAAAATATTTGAGAAAATCACAATTTTTTTGAGAGGATTTTTGAAAAATTTTTATTTTTTATTATATGTATTAATTAATTAAATATTATTTAAACATGTGGACTGGGCCAAACACAGACCCAAAAACAGGTGGGCTGGCATTGGCCTAAAAAGGTTGGGCCGAACTCAGTCCAACATGTTGTTTTTTATTTTGGGGACGGGCTGGACCCGGCCCAGCCAACTGGGCTAGGCTAGAACAGGTCCAACCCGAAGCAACTTAGTCACTGGTAGCCTAGTGACTAAGTTGCACGAAACAGGGCAACGTGAATTATAATTCACGTTGCGCTGTTCACGTGCAGCGATAACAGACAAAGAAGGGAGGGAGAAGAAGAAGGGAGGAGGGAGGCTTACCTGGTGTTGAGGGAGCTGGCGTCCTGACTAGTGGTGCACGGTGTGGCTATGGTGGTGAGGCCGGTGGCTGGCTCTGGTCACTGCTGGAAGAGGAAGAAAACAGAGGCCTGCGAAGGAGAAGGGAAGCTCGCGGTTGGAGCTGTTCTTAGAGGCTGAGAAGAGAGATGCTACCCTGGCTGTCTTTGGGAAGGAAAAGAGCTTCTAGACAAGGTGGTGGCCGCTGCTTCTACTGTTGCCGCTGCTGCCGAGGTCACAGTGGCAGAGAAGAAGATTTTTACAAAGAAAAGAGAGAGAGAAGTGGTGCAACCATCACGTGAGATGGTTTGATGGCTACTAGAGGTGGGGATGATGGAGAAGAGACGGGTGATGAAGATGGTGGTGGCTGAAAGCCACAGTGGAGAGAGAAGGCAGAGAAGAGGTCGGTTGCAGGAAAAATGGGCAGGGAAGGCTGGTTTTCGGCCAACTTTGAGTTCGATTTACTTCTCCCTCACAACGTGAAATTTGCTCCTATTTATAGGGGTGGAAGAGGGTAATCTTGTCTTCACAGGGGAATAAATTCCAGCCTTTGATTCGATTGGGAAGGATCTCAACCGTTGGCTCAAAGTAGGCATGGTGCACTATCAATTTGCAGCTGCAGGCTGCCTGAGGTGGCCTCTTTGGAGTGGTGTCATGTCCGTTATGTGCCAGTGAGCCAGTGACGACCATACCCAGACGTAGAGGGATGTCTGGTGATCAGTTTCGTGCATGGTTTGGCAAATTTAGTGGACGTTAAGTGCATTAAATGCACCTGCAAAGGAGGTGATCGGACCAGATTTTTTAGAAAAATAAGAAAGATAATGAATAGTGACCAGACGAAGCGTCGTCTGATCCCTTTTTTTTTTTAACTCAAAACTGCGTCGTTTAGGTTTAAATTAGGGATTTTTTTTTAACTTCAAAGCAGTCCTCCCGCTTTCAATTTGTTACAATTGTGCCCCTAATTGACCTAAACTTTTGATTTAATGCAATTACACCTGTGCCAAATTTCAATTGGAACCCTGGATTTACGTGCCTTTTGCACATTAGTCCCTGGTCTCGGATTTTTGCAATTTAAACCCTAATTGACCATTAAACTTTCAATTTCTTCAATTTAGTCCCCGGTTTTTATCAATTAGGTCCCTATAGTCCGTCGCCTTTTGCAAATTGGTCCCTGGCTGCGAATTTCTTCAATTTAACTCCTAATTGACCACAAAACTTTAATTTTCTTGCAATTTGGCCCCTAATTTCAATCAAATAACTTGATAAAAATTAAATTTGGTCTCTTAAAATTCCAATCTTCTCAATTAAACCCAAATTAAGCTCTCAAACTTAATTTTTCACCAATTAAGCCCTAAATAAAATTAATTTGACCCATTTAAAGTATAATTAAGTCCTTGCAATTAATTAAATCCTTCAATTGGACCCAAATTAATTCTTAAACATAATTAAAATTTAATTTGGCACATGATTAAATTAAATTGGCCTATTAAAAATTTAATTATGTCATTGGACTTAATTTGTATGCAAATTCGTCCAATAATCATTTAATTTGACCTTAAATTTGCATTTATTTTCTTCATTCTTGGGCATAATGGGGTACAATTAGATCTTTAATTTCCTTCAAAAATTGCAGCTTGATTTCCCGGTCTGCTTTCTCCACGTTGCCAACCTTTATTTTATTTTTTGATTTTTATTTTGAAATAAATAAATAAATGAATTTTTAGGGAATAACGTAGAATTGGGTTATGACAATGCTCAATGCTTGGAATCCACCCTATTTATAGGACATGGAAGAGGGACACCTTGTCTTTACTGGTGCCAAATATTGGCCCTTGATTCGAACAAGAAGGATCTCAATAGTTGGTTTAAAGTTGTCATCATGAACTATCAGATTTTGACAATTCAAAGCTACCTGAGTTGGGCTCTTTAGGGCGGCACCACCGTGTCAATCAGCCGAAGGGAGCCATAATGGGATGTAGTCAAATGTCAGCATATGATGGTGGTGTAAGTTTTTGAAATTTGGTGAAAAGACGAAGCATTAAATGCATTTGAAAAGTAGCCCTCTAAGTAGTCTTTTCGGGCTAAAGAAGAAGAAGAAAGCAATAAACAGTAACCACACGACATGTCGTCTGGTCAGTTTTTTTTCTTTCTGTTCAAAATGGTGATGTTTTGGACTTTTTAAGGTTTTAATTTAGGGTTTTGGCCAAAGTTCATTTTGATCCTCTAACTTTTAATTTATTTCAATTACACCCATAATTGACCAGAAACTTTTAATTTTATGTAATTTTGCCCTTACCAAACTTCAATATTAGCCTAAGATTTTAGCTTTGTTTTTTTTTTTAACATTGGTCTTAGATTTATGCAAATTGACTCTCAATTGACCATTAAATTTTTAATTCTCTTCAATTTCACCCCTAATTTCAATCAATTGGGTCCTAGAGGAGCGTTTTTCAAAATAGTTCTTGGCTGTGAGTTTCTTCAATTTAGCCCTTAATTGACCCCAAACTTCAAATTTTCTTGCAATTTGACACTTGATTTGAATCAACTGACTTTGTAAAAATTAAGTTTGATTCTTTAAAATTTTAATCTTTTAAAATAAGCCCAAATTGGGCTCCCAAACTTATTTTTTCACTAATGAAGTCCCTAATAAAATTAATTTGACCCATTTAAAGTATAATTACGTCCTTGTACCTAATTAAATCCTTTAATTAGATCCAAATTAATTCTTAAATATAATTAAACTTTAATTAGGCCCATGATTAAATCAAATTGGCCTATTAAAAATATAATTACGTCAATGGATTTAATTTTTATACAGATTCGTCCAATAATAATTTGATTTTACCTTGAATCTATATTATCTCTATAGCTTTGGGTATATGAGATACAATTAGGCTCCCAATTCATTCAAAATTGCAGTTTGATCTTCCTTGATATTTGAAATCCTTCTAGCTTTTTTTTTTTTTTTTTCAAATCGCCAGTCTTCTTGCCATTATTATTCATTATTTATTTTAAAAGGAAAATGAGTAAAATTTTTAAGAATAACCCAAAAATAGGTTATGAAAGTTGACACCTCTTTACAATGGTTACGATAGAAAGTCTCGTAAGAGACTTTAGATAATAGGCTTTTTAAAGAAGAAAAATGAACGAGAGATAACAGACTCACTAGATCAAGAATTGGTCAATCCTTTTGAAAGTGTTTGAAGTGAGGGCTCAAAAGCCCACTCAGATAAAAAAGATATAGGACTAGAAAGCTCACTTAAAGGAAAATGAGATAGGGTTAGAAAACGCACTATTGGAGATAAAGGCACACAAATATAAAAAGAGATAGAGCTAGAAAATGCACTGTCTAGTATACGAGGGCTAGAAAGCGTGCTCGGAAAGAGATTAGGTAAAAAAATACAAAGATTTTTCAAGGTGGTCTCATTGTAATGGACAACTTATCTAGGTAAAAAATACATATTTTTAAAAATCAATGAAAACAAAACTACCTTCATTAAATAACTTAAAGGATTCATTGAACTTGCTAATAAACTAAAAACCAAAATACATTATAGGGATTAATTGCAAATTGAGAGAAATACGTTTTCGTTTACAAATACGTTTTCGTTTATAAAGAGATTACAAATATGAATAGTTCTCTCTCTCTCTCTATTTATATATATAAATGAACTTGTAATATTGCTAGATATGATATAACAAAGTAGATATAGAAATGATACTAATAATACTGCATGTATCATACATATATTAACCACAAAAGCATGCAAATCATTACATAAAAAAAAAATATTACAATGTTTCACTGTGTTTTCTATAAGAAAACAATGCGGGTTGTAAGATTGTTTTTTTTATCCTTTTATTTTTTCCTGCTGCTTCTTTTTTTTTCTCCTTCCACATTTAGTTAATTTAATATTAGAATTAGTGATTTATCTTGGTTAACTTAACTAGGGTTTCTCAAATTGTTTTAAAAAAATTATAGCATTAAATCCATGCTTGATTTGACATAAATAAAATAAAATTTCTTGATTTAAGAATAATTAAGACTTTAAGGACTAGAATTGACACAATAACAAATTCTGAAGCTCTTTTTTTTTTTTTTATAATGTTGTTGAGGTGTGCTTTTAGCATTTTTAGTACTAAAGGTTTTTTTTTTATTTCTAGTTTAGTTCATTTTTAATCTTTGTTTTCTAAGGTTTTTACATTTGCTAAAGGACTTTATTTTCTTCGAGTTTAAGTCCCTGAGCTTGAGAGATAAGAGAAAGAGTCGTTGAAAAACAAGGAAAGATAGAAAGAGATTAATTGACTCGATTTAGATGAAAAAATAGACAAACTTAGTATAAAAGTGTTTCTTTTGACAAGAGGAGTGTAATTGAGGTGCTTTTGGCGTCTTACATCGCTAAAAAAAGTACATCAAAGTTAAGAGAAGTTTTTAATTTTCAGCTTGATTTTATATTTTTTTAAATCAATTTGGGGTTTTTTTAGTTATAAAGTTAGTTTCTTGTGATTATAAATGTATTTTTGAGGTATTTATAAGTGAAAATGGGTTGGGAATCAAGTATTTGTATAAAAGAATGGACTACTTGATTTTTTGATAACCTCTACATGCAAATAATGTATCGCATGTTGTTTGTTTTAAAAACAAATTGGCATCATCTTCCCAATAAGAATAAAAAAATTAAAGGCCTCAATGCTCAGACCCACACTTCTTTTAAAAGGTAGATGCATGTCGGGCCACTCAAGCCCAAATGCCTAAGCCATTAAAAAAAACAATTTTCAATGATATTTAATATTTTAAAAATAAAATAAGTTGAAATATAATATCTATATTTTCTTTTGAATTATTAGGTTGATCAAGAATATTTTTAGATATTATTTTATTAAATTTCATTTAATTTTTGCTTTATTCTCAAACTATTATTCTTTTTGTACAATCAATTATAATCATTTTTATATTCAATTACTTCATTGTGATCATTGATTTTTGTTATTATATAGTTAAAAAATAATGGTTTTAAAAAAATAAACTTATTGTTCTTGGTTTGATAGATTAACATGAATTGATCCAATATGTCACTGTTCTAAAATTTTTAAAAAATATATTCTTTTATTATTATTTTTTAAGTGAAGGAATGTTTTCATCAGTTTTTAGGTTGTCTTTAAACACTTCTAAAGAGTTTACTGCTATAACATGTAACTATTGTATTATTATTATTATTATTATTATTATTTACTACACTCATATTAAAATTATATTATAACAATGTTATATTTTAGAATTGAAACCTGCTTTTAAAATAATAATTGAATATTGTTTGAAAAACAAATGTTCTGGTGATTTGTTTTATTTTAAATAGAAGATGTTGATGAGAGACAATGGAACTTTAGTTATGGAGCTATTTTTTTTTTTTTTAATCTTTCACTAGCTTTTATTTTTTATCAAATAATTAGCATAGAAAAATGTTGTTTTTTTAAATCAAAGATATTTATTAAGAAAAAAAGAAGACTTTTACTAACAAATAATTTTGTTTTCATGGAGTTCAATTATTACTTTCTTATTAAAAAAATATCAGTGCTGCCTTGTAATTAAGTTAAAAATTTAACGGGATTCTCCCAACACATAATCAAATATCTTTATTTACATATCGATAAAATCTATTTTTAATATTTATTGGCTAATGTGATCCTCAATATGTTTTATTATATGCATGTTTTAGATTTTAAGTTAAGAATTATGATTTTTC
>Ga0325414_1008187_pt1 | contig 11079 bp, 7 predicted proteins | sample PopdelMetagenome_8_FD_206183 | JGI IMG/M metagenome (GOLD analysis project Ga0325414, IMG submission 206183) | Populus deltoides microbial communities from Bellville, Georgia, United States - Leaf-PdKOR-R3 | ecosystem: Host-associated > Plants > Phyllosphere > Phylloplane/Leaf | place: USA...
TAATAGAGTTTTCGATCTTATTGAGTTGCCTAATGATGCAAGAGACATTGGATGTAAATGGGTTTTTAAGACAAAGATAGACTCATTAGGCAACATTAAAATATACAAGGGAATACCTCTTTGCTAAGGGATTCACTTAAAAAGATGCAAACAATTACACATTGACTTTCTCCCTTGTATCTAAGAAATATTCTTCGTGTATTATTTTGGAATTAGTGATATATGTTCACATGGAAATACAATAAATTGATGTGAGAACTTCATTTCTCAATAGAGATCTAGAGGAGGCGGTATACACGAAATAACCTAAAGGATTCTCCTCTAGTGATGGTGAGCATTTGATCTGCAAGCTCAATGAATCTATATAAAATTTAAAACAAGTGTCCTAACAATGGTATTTTAAGTTCAATGATGTAATTTCTTCATTTGGATTTGTAGAAAACATCATGGATTAATATATTTACCAAAAACTTAGTGGAATTAAGATTTGTTTTCTTGTTTTATATATGGATGATACTTTATTTGCAACAAATAATAAGAGTTTGTTATATGAGGTGAAACAATCTCTCCAAAGATTTTGACATGAAAGATATTGGTGAGGCATCTTATATCATTGACATTAGGATTCGTAGAGATATATTGAAAGACATTATAGGTCTATCTCGAGAAACCTATATCAACAAAGTTTTGGAGAGATTTTGGATGAAATTTTTTTTACCAAATATAGCTCTCATTGTGAAGGGTGATAAGTTCAATATTAATAAATGCCCAAAAAATAATCTTGAAAAAGAACAAATGAAGAACATTTCATATGCTTTTACTATAGAAAACCTGATGTATGCTCATGTTTATACAAGACATGACATTGTATTTGTCATGGGAATGTTAGGATGATATCATAGTAATCCAGGAATAAACCACTAAAGAGCTGTAGATAAAATAATGAGATACCTTCAAGAGACCAAAAACTATATGCTTATGTATAACAAAGAATCTGAAAGCAATTGGCTACTCAAATTTAGACTTTGTTGGTGTGTTGATTCACCCAAATCAATATCATGATATATTTTTAAGATGGTATGTGAAACTGTATCTTAGAGAAATGCTAAGTAGACTTTAACTGTTACTTCCACTATAAAGGCTGAGTTTGCTTTCTATTTTAAAGCTACTGGACATGATATATGGTTATAGAGTTTCATATATGGGCTAGAATCACATATTCTATTTCTAGGTCATTAAGAATATATTGCGACAATTCAGTTGTTGTTTTTATTGCTAAGAACAACAAAAATGGTAGTCAAAGTACACATATCGATATCAAGTATTTAGTCATAAGAAAACATGTTAAGAAAAAGAAAGTGATCATTGAGCATATTAGAAATGAATTAATGATCACAAATTCTTTGATTAAGGGTATGCCATCATTTAAATTCAAGGATCATATAGTGAAAATGGAACTTGGTTTCATTATTTGATGTTTTAAAATTCAAAGCTCAACTTAGTTGTATGAACTATATTATTTTTAAAGAAATTCTATTTATTGTGATGTTTTCTTATATTTATATGCATCTTAATTTACTTTAAAAAATTATTTGTATAGAACCAAGAATAAACATAGGGCTTATTCGTTAAGTGAGGTTGCCACATATAGAATAATACTTGGAAAATTATATGCATTATAATACATGAAATGTAATACTCGTTATTAGAGGAATTATTGCCATGATTCATACATTTTTTTCATAAGATTAAATATGAGATTAAGTTAAGACATTGAGTTAAGTGTATGGACCAAATGGAAGAATTTTAAAATTATATTTTACTAAATCCCTGTTAATGTGGGTTTTTTTTCTTCAAAAACTTTAACTTTTGGTCCAATAAATTAACTCTCATATTAAATGGCAACAAAGTTATATATCAATTAAGAGTTTAATGAGACTCTTGTTGTATAAATAAAGTCTTTTAATCGCTAGGTTACACATTAATATACATATAGACTTTTACCTATAAAAATACACTATTAAGCTAAGAAGTATCAAAATCTTTTTTAAAAAAAGGAAGCATTTTGTAAGTGCTTTTCATTAATAGCAAAAAGTCACTATCTGAAAATTGTATAACACCGATGAAATATTTTGTCAATATTTAAAAACTGATTCTATAGGAAAAAATATGTTGTTGGAGTCACAAATGGTAATTGGTCATCGAAAAAAATATCATTGATGATTTAATTTTTTGGTCATTCTATTGGTAATACAATTATCGATGAGTTATATACGAAAAAAAGCACACCAAACAAAAAAAATATCAAGATCATTCTAAGGTAATTCCATCTGTGATCAAATGCAGACAACTTTAAACTGTCATAGATTTACATATTGTTAGTGGCAAGTCCTGTAATTTTTTTCAAACTCTATGGGACTTTCTAAAAAACTTAGTCCGTCAGTAATTCCATATGTAATTGTTGGTGGAAAAGTCTAGTAACTTTTTTCCAACTCTCTGAAATTTTTTAATGAACTTATTCCATCAATCATTCTATTTATGATACAAATTATATTAATAATTCCATCAGTATTGTATTTAATATACTTTTTTTTAATAAAATAAAGAAAACAACAGAAAATAAAAAAATATATAAAACTAAATTTTTATTATTAATTTAAAAAATCTTATGAATACAATTTGTCTAGTGTACAGAAGCTAAAAGAGAAGAAAGAGGCAGAGGTGGATCTTCGTCGAAACCAGGTGAGTGACGAGGTAAACCACATATACCAGTAAGGGTTGACAACAATTGCTTAAGGATATTTGGTTTATCCTTTAGGCCAGCCATCTCAAACCTAAGTTAGACCATCTTAACACTAAGCTAAGAAGTCTGAGCTTCAACTTGTTCTTGTACAATCACCTGGACAACCAGAGATTGCTGGCTCGAACCCGATTGTGAGGAATCAATAGTCAATACACTATGACCCGTTCCTATATCCTCAATCATAGTGTTTGAGATACCGTAAACCCAATTTCTATTGAGTCCATTAGATGATCCAGCCTTTAGCCACAAATTCAAATCAAGTTCTAATGGGTCAAAGGATCATCCCCATATCTCTTCTGCAATCAGGTGTTATATGTTTCATGAAATATAAAACAAGTCATCAATTTTTTTTAAAATAATAACTTAAGAAAAAAATTGTTGAAATCCAACTGGCCAAGAACTTCTAAGCTCATCAATCTATAAGCTATTGCACCCTTCTTTGACGATCCTCATTTCACATATATATGAGTTTTAACTTAAAGCTCCATCAATCTTGGATCACGTTCAAAAACCGTAGCCTGCAAAAGAAAGCTAATGTTAATTAAAAAAATTTAAATAATAAAAAATTAAAAAAAGGATATATATAATAAAATAGAATCTTATCATCCGCCTTACAAGCAAAATGAACAGAAAGGATTTGCAAGTCTGCATTGTAATTGAACTATGAATCTCATTGTTTTGGTTCTTCGTATTGAACTATGACCACCACATAAAAAACTTAGATGTAATATGCTGGATATAAGTGTCTTAGATAGCCTCCAAGATATGTGGAGGTTTGAAATCCCTCAACACGGCCACATCTTCGCAGCATATTTCTTTGATTGTTTTGCGTTGTGTACCAGAAATCATGCAACTGGTACGTAGAAATAAATTATTGGTTAAGATAATGAAAAATAAATTTGCATATTTTAAAAATATCACATTTTGAATTCAATCTTACTTAATGGTGTTGTGATTCTCCCATACCCTATTGGTAACAATGTTGTCAGCCTCCTCCTAGTAAAATTTTTCTTTGTATGTTAATTTCATAAAATAATTTGTTTATTAAAATAAAATACTCAATGGAATTAAATAATAATAAAATATTTATGTATTTACTAATATTGAACTTTTCGAACTGGACACCAATCATAGACTTCCCATTCAGGATTTTTGGAATCCTGACTCCACTAAAACAAAGGCACTTCCATCAATGATTTCATCACCGATGTTATCATATGAGCAGCCTCTATATTTGAAAACCTTAAATTCTATTTGTTCATTGAAATTATTTATTCAAAAATTATCCATTGTTGTTTATTTTTTAATAGTGTCAAAAAAGAAAACATATATGTTGTGGTTGGGCTTCCATTGAGCAATGTATTTCCTAGTGTATACATCCCACTCAAAAGGGACACCCCATTTGCGAGGAGACCTCACATTCAATGATCCTGTGTCAAAAGAGGGTGTTTGTGCCATGGGTACCTAGTCATGGTCAGCACCTAGTGATTCATGGTTATCAGGAGCGTTGCTAGAAGAACCAGCGATGCTTTTATCTGTATTATTCACTAATGACTTTCTCTTCATCTTCTAAATAAACTAAGTATAAAAAGGTAATAACATTATCATTATATTCTATTTTTAAAATAAAAATTGGCAACCTCTTTTATATGGGAGATTACCCAAAAACATTTATCTGCAAATTCCCATCAATAAATAAAGCCACAAACTAATTTATTTTATTTATGACTAATGTTTTTAAGGAAACCACAAAATTTATTGTCTCTCATAATTTTCTCATTCTATGCTCTATATGCATCTGAGCGAACTAAGTGACATGTACTTTGAAACTAATCACAATTGTTTTTTAAACCATGTTATCTAATCTAAAACTAACCAATATTAATCTATTTTCACTTTTTTAAACACATTTATATGCAAACCCTAATTGCCTAAATTTGGAAGCAACTTAACTATTGGAAAAAAAAATAGTAAACAAATATATTGCCATGGAAGGATAACTCTCAAATTATCCACTCAAATAATCATTAGCCAATAAGAATATGGTGCAATAAATGACCCAAATGAATTGAATCCATTTGTACATAACCCAATACGTACGTTTTATGGTTATATTGAAAATTAATACTTTCAGGTTTCACCATCGGAAGAGTGCACCATAACTCCATTCACCGTAACATGTGAATGATGTCATATCATGTGCTTAACAGTCTTTGGAGACATGAATAAAGTTTGCAGTCTAAGAGTAATTGGGAAGTATCTTATTTTTCTATGTGCATCAAAAGTCTTTTCTCTACCAGTTTTGGGTTTATACTGAGGATACCCACAAATTCTCTGCTCAGTTAAATCTGCATTTTCAAGGTAATATAACTTCCAAAAGTTTGGACACGTATCAATAATCTAGTATCTTAGGTCAGAGGGTTTGATCATGGATTTAACAATATAGAAGTTTTTTTTAGCCCATTTAAAGATTATGTTGTAACCGACCTCAATAAACTCATGATTTAACTTGATGGTGAACACTTGTGTAATGACCGATAATTTATTGTGAATTGTGCACCCATCCTATAATGGTTTGTCAGAATCTTTCAAAAAATCAAAAGACTTAGTTGCGTCTATATTTTGTTCTTCATCTATGATTAAATATTCACCAGTATAACCCTGATTCATTCCTATTATATCAATAACCATAATCCTATAACGATTACTATTATCATCTACAACTCCATGTACGTTGCTAGACTTAAAAGTTGACTCAAACATCATTTCTACCATAGTCTCGTAAGGAATATATGGTTCTCTATGTGCAAATCAACACAAGTATTTTTCTATGAATCATTTTTTTTTGTAGAAGATGCATTATAACAACATTTGAATCGAGGAAATTTTTATTTTTACACCTCATACATGGATATTTAACACCGTCTTTACTAATATTTTTTAGATTAGATAGTACGTAAGTAATAAAACTCTCAACCCCATTATAATAATTCATCATATGCAACCCTTCAGGTGAAACTCGATACACTTAAGAACAATCATCCATTACTTTTATGAAACCTATATAGAATATTGATGACAACATGTATTAATTAATAATGTGAACTATATAAATCATCGATACCTAACTATTAGTTATCATTGGTTTAACTCAAATTTATTCAATCTATTTTAATATTACTCTTAAATCATTATCAATTTACTCCAAAAATTCAAATTCCTTCAAATTTACTGAAATTTTTAACTTAATAATGGAATTGATTAAAAGTGAAACATACCCATTAAATAGGTTATCATTTATTTCATTATAAAACACCTAAGTTACAAAATAAAACTCAATTTTATCAAATGAAAAACAAATATAATTTTTTAAAATCTCAAACATACCCTAACATGTACAAATCATATAACAAATTTGTATAGGAAAAAGCTATAAAATAAGTAAACACATAAACAAACTACATATACTACATAAAAATACGAAAAAAAAACATTTTAAAAATGGGTTACAACAAAAAAATTGGTAGTTTTTCTTATTTAAAAGGAATACTGACAAGCAAAGTGTTGAGGTGGTTGTATTTGTTATGATTGGAGTTTAATTTGTGAAATGAGGGGGACTAAGATGTTGTGTGTTGTTTTCTGTATAATAAAAAGGAAGAAAAAGAAAAAGAAATGGGAGAGGGGAAAATGGGGGTTATTTGACAGGTTGTAACTTAAATATATAGATGAATTCATTGACAGGTGTTAGCAACGAACATATGTCATTAGTAATTTCATCTGTAATACTGACACATTATTTTTCTATTTCTTCATTCCTTGATTTCCAACTATAATTCCTTTGCTATTCACCAACATAAATTTTTTGTCAATAAATACCGAGGGAAATAACGACGTCATGTTCTGTCAGTAAATGTCATTGTAATTTACTGATAATATTATTTTTATCGATATTTTTATTTTTATTTTATAATTTTCTAATGGTGATTATATTTTCAATATATTTATTTTTCCATATCTAATTTAAATATGAATTTGTTTTAGAATCATATTTAGATATCAAACCTTCAAATGCATATATCCAACGCTCAACTGCTGTTTAATTACCATGGCCAAAAGCCATACAGTTGCCATTTTATTGAGCTAGGATCATATAATACTCTCTTGCTGGTGGGGTTCCCCATATGATATAAAATTGTCAACAAAAGTATTCTGCATCTGCGGCAATTTATATATATACATTGAACCCAAAATAAACATCTATCTAGCTACTTGATTTAATACAAAATATTTTTTGGTTAATCACTTGTTTTATTTTTATAAATATCGTGCTTACAGCATAAACATTAAAATGAAAATGGTACAAGATAAACAGTACTTCATCAAACATCCTTTAATTCTTCTTCATTGAGAGACTCAAACAGAGAAGAGAAGGAACCAAAAACTGCATTCAACATAAACTCATCTCTCAACTTTCATTTCAAGAACATGAATTGATGCAGATTCTGCCCTCTTTATGTATCCTCTACTTGCTATCCTCTGATACTGCAATGCCATAATTTGCTTGACCCAACAAACTGCTAATTGATCGAGCTTTGACCATACCAAGCTTCACCTTCTTCTTTGCAATCATTAAAGGTTTCTTGTGATCTCCATCTTCATTTGGATCACCATCAAGTTTAGTATGATCAGATGATACACGTTTTGTTTCCTTTTCCTCTAATGACAGTGAGGAGCTTGATAATGGCTTGGACTCGGCCTTCTTTGGTGCAGTGCGAGCCATGGATCGGCTTCGAACGCTACTCATGCTTCTCAGCCTTCCTTTTCCCAAGTGATGCTCACAAAGTGAGTATCCCACAAGAGTTTGTTGGCAACATCTCCATCCTCTCCCATTTACGCGACTGCATCTCGATCCTTCCATAAGTGCACCACCTCTAGCTTTCTTTCTTGCACTAGTATTAATGGTAGTACCATCAGCACCCTCTTTGATGATTTCCTTACTTTCTTCTTCTTCTTCTTCTTCTACTTCTTCATCATCATCATCATCTTCTTCTTCTTTGTTATTGCCTTTTTGCTGCACACATATCTTGTCCTTCATTTTCTTATCTTTCACCATCATTATTTCATCATCATCTGATCGTCTTTCGAAGCTTCCTCTTCTCTTCTTTAATGGAAATGCTTTCTCTCCCTCACCCCACATCCCAACTCCTATATTGCAATCACACAACAACAACAACAACAAAATAAATAGCAAAATATAACTTCCATGCGTTTCGGAAATGGGAGGATTTTTACCTTGACGGGAAGAACTTGATGGTGTAAGATTCATAGTTTCAATTTCTGCACCCATTAAACTTCCCTTCCTAAAAGCAATAACCAGATCAAGAAGATCCACAAACACACACATGAAATTTACAGCTAGAGAAAACAAATGCCAGTAGCCAGTAAGGAAAAAAAAAAGGAGTGCAAAAATGTGTATATATATTAGAAACGGGGACCAGCATCCCATGCTAACATGCACCGCATAGGCATATTAGTTGGCCAAAATAGAGCGAGAAAAAAATAAAAAAGAAGAAGAAGAAGAAGAAGAAGACTACCTAGATTGGATAATTTAGATTAGATGGTAAGGAATGGTTGCTAGCCAAAGCTGATAAAAGAAAGAATAAAACCCTTGAACAGTATTTCCACTAATTATTAGTCACAGTATATCTTTTATTTATTTATTTTTCTGGTAAAACAAATACCGGGTCCTCTCTCTCTTTTCACCCTCTTTTACTACAAGATTTCATGAAAGAAGAGAACAACATGGACTTTTAACTTTATGTCTTCTTTCTTACCTGGTATCATTACTCCTCTCTCCTTCTCTCCCCCTCTCATCTTTCTCCAACATGATCTACACAATGAAATCACAACAAATAGAGGATCCAGTCAATCAAACTTTATTGTCTAATGTAACTCTTATGGGGTGCAAAATTAACCACGCAAGGTAAATCCAACAAATTGCCTTTTTTACGTTATACTGAACACAAGTGCACTCCTATATTACAAGACCTACCAAATGAACTCAAAAACAAGAAATATTAAAAAGGGTATAGAATTTTTCTTTTTTCCACCTACCAAAATTAACAATCACCGCTTACCTTCTTTTCTTGTTGTGCTACAGCCGCATCCGAGCAATCTAGGCCACTACTTCCACCTCCGATCGGTTGATTTGGTTGATGAGGTGGGTGGGAATCAAACCAAGCAAGTGTATGAGGTTCTTGAGGGAGATTTTGAAGTGGGTTGTTGTGTAGTTGAAGTTGCACCACAGGAGACTGGCTAAACTGGGGATCTGAGAGAGGTACAGGAGAAAGAGAAGATAGAGGTAAGGGAACCTGTCTTTTCCTGATCCTCATAGCTAGGTGCAAGATAAGATTTTGCTATCTGTCTCCTTGCCTTAAGAAGATTTGATCAGACAAAGAAACCAGACTAACCCACAACCAAGAAGTGAATTTTCAAGGGAAGGTCAGAATTTTACAAATATGGAGAGAGAGAGAGAGAATTAATAAAGATAGTGCATAGACCCCAATACTACTTGCTATATACCACTACAAAAACCAAAGAACAAGGAAAAAAATAAAAAGTAAATGCTTTATTAATTAATAATAACACATATTAGTTTCTTTCTCTCTCTCTCTCTCTAACTTTTTTATTATTATTATTTATTTTGTTGCACCCACAAAGCAAAGGGAATAGGAAGGGTAGTCGTCGTGATACTTATGGTTAGAGGGGATATGCAGGTGGGGAGGCACGTGCGAGTGACTGGCGAAAAGGGTTGCAGGTAAGTGGGGGATCACGGAGGAGAAGGGGACAGGGTACGGACGAGAACTGCCAGGATGGAAGCGAGAGGGACACAGAATACAAAATGATGGGAGTGGGTAGTCTGATTTTTTTTTTTTAAATCCTTTATTTATACCAGTAGCTACCATGCATACTTTTCTAGGTAAACTATATATATATATATAAATATATACCTACTAATATTTCACTTTCCCTTTTATTAACAATTTCATTATATCAATTACTTGACTTGAACTATACCTAATTTGAGATTTTGAGAAGCAATGATAGAAGTAAGAAGAGATAGAAGAAAGCAGATTTTATCAATTGGTATGGTAATTGTAAGCCCTACGGTACGGTGTTACAATACCGTTATACTGACACTTTAGTAAGCTTTCTGGCATGAAGATAATCAAGTCAATATATTAACTACCGTGTCAATAAATGATCTACGACAATCTGATCTCTTATCACCATACATGTTTATCAATGGATATGCAGAATATTCATCTTTTAATTAATATTCATCTATGGATCTACATGGACTAAAATGTGTGTTGATTATCAAAAAAACATGGACTAAAATGTGGCCGTTTCTTCACTTTCGAAGGGAAGAGACAATGGGTCCCCTGAAGCCTACACGGCTCTCCTCTTTTCCCCTTAACATCAACGGAGATGCTCCTTTCTCTGTGTATATGTGTGGTTAGCTCCGCATTATTATCAGAGTGGAAGTTTGTGACTGTGGGGTATATATAAGTAGTGTTGTGCTGTCTTTGTGTGGGACTGCTTCTCTGTGTGGATTTGCATGTTTTTGACCCACCCACAAGGGTTAACAGAAATGCATGCTGATACTGTTGGACCATATGATCTTGTCTGTGTTTTTGAGCATTCATCTTCCCTACAAAAATAGATGGAAGTCGAGATAAAAATTTCTTGGGTTGATAATATTTTAAGGGTGTTTATTAGTTTTTTTAGGTTAAAATTGATTGAAATATATTTTTAGAGAAAAAAATAGCTCTCTTGGTTTTCCAGTCATTACTATAATAGTTAAATTTTAGATTAGTAAACGACGCATCGTTTACGTCCCTTTTTTTAGGGGTCCTTTACAAAAGATAAAAAAATAAAGTCTTAAGCCTGGGTGCCTAGAATGTATTGTTTTTCAATTTGGGTTTTTGTTGTATATTTTTTTTAATTTATCCTTTAATATTTGGTTGATTTTGAATTGATCTTTATAATTTATTTTGATTTTCTTTTTATATTGTTATCATGATCTCGAACAAACATCCTGAGATTTGGTTGGTGCTCTATTTTGCGATCTATTTCTTTATTGTTTTATTAAAAACAAAATAGTTCTAGTATTATTAAACCAAGTTGAGTTCATGACTTGGCTTGCTAGTTAACTTGACTTGCTTGGAAATTGAATTTCATAATTTATTTTGATTTGTTTTTTATGAGGTTAT
>Ga0325414_1008188_pt1 | contig 11079 bp, 7 predicted proteins | sample PopdelMetagenome_8_FD_206183 | JGI IMG/M metagenome (GOLD analysis project Ga0325414, IMG submission 206183) | Populus deltoides microbial communities from Bellville, Georgia, United States - Leaf-PdKOR-R3 | ecosystem: Host-associated > Plants > Phyllosphere > Phylloplane/Leaf | place: USA...
TACTGGGATAGACCCATTTTTCCTTAAAACTTCATCGTTGTTGCCCGAATCGAAGGCCACTATTGGGCCAAGCAGATTGCCTTATGTGTCAGCTCGACCCTGAACCTGTGAATGCGAACCTGACACAAGCAATGATGCGAAACTCCGAAACAGCAACTATCAGAGGACTAGAAGGCCCATGGTTTTGGACACATTAGAAACTTCTTCTGTGGTTTACTGGAAACCGACCCATTATTCAAAGCCTCGAGTGGAGGAAAAAAGCTAAACCATCCACAGAAACCATACCCGGTTTTTAAAACAGAGACACACCTGTTACGACCGGCCAAAACCAGGGGGCTACGTTGTTTCATCGTTGTATAAAACACGTGACAAACCCATGAAACCTTCATTCCAAGAATTCGTTTCCTTACCAAAAAGAAAAATCTTTGCTTATTGTTTCATGGCTTCTCTTGTGCTTTTGTTGTCACAACTTGTTCGTCCTCAAAACACAAACCGGGCTTTTGTGTCCACGTTAGCTTCTTCTTCCTTTACCACTTCTTGTGCTGCTGCTATGTCTTCCACTGCTAATCAGAAACCATTGCCGAAGGATAGCAACAAGTATGAGTCAGGGATTGAAGATCAAGTGCAGGAGCCTAGGTTTTGTGTAGACCAGCTGGCTTGGCCTTAAGGACTTGTATGATAAAGGAGACCGGTCCTTCTCTTTTCTAATTTTGTTGTAACACTCTTTACCTTTTGAATATATTATTGGAGTAGCGAGCTCTTTTTTTTGAGTAAGCCTCTCTTTCTATGCCGAAACATCTAATAAAATACATTTTTTTCATGAATTTGTTAATTTTGAAGTTGATTTCACTGCAGAATGTTTGGCCTTGAAAGTGAAACTCAAGTTCAATATGACAGGGAATCTGTAACTCAATTTCTGAATTTTGATCGTGATGGCAGGGGTGAAGTATGACTACATGACATCCCTGGCATCCATTTCCCTATACGGTTTAGGTATAGTTTATTTTGGAAACACTAAAAAAGCAAAACATGATTTTCGTCATGAAATGCCCAGATCGTATAAGCTTTGATGATTTGCCAAGCATTCCTTTACTTCTCTTCATAGTTGGATAAAGATAAAAGTGTAGGATTTGTGAGTCTAATAATAGCTGCTGTGGAGGAAAAAAACAAGGCGCTCACGAAGCAGTAGTGTCTTTGACAGACCTCTCAAAAACAAACCAGCAACAGCTTGAAGCAGAACCCCACGCACTATCATCCTTCTTTGCGGCAACAAAATCTTGTAGCATCAGTAAAACAAACACATCATCTGTTTGTTTCTTGGAAGAATACCAGTAGTAACAATAGATCTCTTAGGACGATCCAATTGTAGATCACGTTCCAGACATCAGAATCAATAGTAGTGTTCAGAAGTGGCAGCAGTAGACCTCGCAAAACAGTCCAGTAGTTCACAGCAGCCATGTTTCTCCAGTTCTAGCAGCAACACGCAGAAGACCAGCAGCAACAAATTTGCAACACAACAACTTGTGCTCAAGACAAAGCAGCAGCAGCATAAAAACATTACAGCAACATTAAAATTTTTGGTCGTCCAATAGCCAAAATAACTGTCACACCTAGCATTAGCTTTCTTCCTTTCCTTTTTTTTACAGCAGCATACATGGGAGATCTTTAGATTGTTGAAGGGATCGAAAAGCTTAACAATCAAAATGACATTACATGGTCAACACGCTAAGATCTATCCTACGCAAGTGAAAGATGAAAGCTAGTAAAACAATGTTTCCCTTGAACCTTGAAGACCACAATTGAAGAAGATATGCTGGAGCTAGCCCATTCAGGATGCTACAACATCAAATTAAAAGAAGCATAACACACCCTTGCTAGCCTCTTGATTATCAAGGAAGAATGATATCATATTGAAACTTCTCGAGAAATTTAAATTATAACCTGAAGCATCTATTAGTTAAATAATGATGAAAAGAATAATCATTATGGTTTAAGACTCTAATATCACAATTTTGTTGAGTTTGAAAATCTACTTGATGGTCAAGAAAAATATGTCCAAACAGATGGCGGGAATCCTGTTCGTCGGTGAAGAGAAAGCACTCTACACCAATAATAGCAAGAGTAATTAGTGGTATACTTGTAAGGATAGAATCCATAGTTGGAACATCTAATAACAAGAAAGGAAGGCTTTCATTAATGACGAGCTTCAAAGAATTATGGCAATGAGACAAGATTTGAAGACATATGTTATAAATGTGGGAATGGTGTTCATATGATGAGAGATTGTTGGTTTAAAAAGCCTAAAAAAAAAAAAACAATGTTGTTATTTCAAGTTCAGAAATGTTAGTTGAGGATGAATGGGATGCTAAAGCATCCTTTCATAAAAAATTAGGAATAATTAAAAATTAAATTAATTATAAAAGTGATTGGATCTTTGACTTTTTAGTATTCTAATCACATTATATGTGATAAACAAAAGCTACAATATTTGAACGGTACAAAGAAAATCATGTGATGATAACAACTAATTAATAGCTTAAAACTACAAATAATCCATGTTGATAAGACGACAATTACATCTCATTATAACTTTGATGAGGTACATTTTTAAGATGTTTATCATGTTCCAAGTATGAAGAAAGATTTGTTGTTTGTAACACAATTAATATCAACATGCCATTATATCTTGTTTGTTCCATATCATGGTAGAATATATTAGGATTGTGACTATGAACAAGATTGTGATCATTATCTTGATTATGATAAGAAGCCAAATCAATAAATAGAATTATTTTTTATTAAGCTTGGAGAAGAGGGGGTTTCATTATAAGTTCAAAATTCAAAAGGTCTTTTGCTTCAATACAAAGAAAAAGTCCATGAATAAGATAAATAAAAACTTATTGATTTTGATGACTTACTGACTAAGCTTGAGGAGTTTACAACATCTATCACAAAGCCTTTTATATGTAATGAAGTCGTCTCATAAAGTTATATAAAATAAAGTAGCAATGAGTTTGATTCAAATAAAGAAGATAATTCTAAATCTCTAGTATCTATAGATAATTGTTCAAAAAATATACAAGAAAAAAAATTGAATGCAAAGCAAAAACAATCATCTTCGAAGATGAATGTTGTTGTTCCACTTGAAAATTTTATTTAAAAGAATAATCTTTTTAGGAGAAGAGTTTTTGTTGTTGGAGACTTTCCTTTACTATGTGGATCCAATGCTTCATCTCTTAAGAAGGAAGAAGATGCTATACGAAATAGTGTTCAAGTTAAGAGAAGTCTAATGAAAATTTAATGGTTAATAATGTTAAGGTTAAAAGCTCCAAGAGAAAGATTTTATATTTGTAAGGTGTCATTATTGTTAAATAGCAGGACTAAAGGCTTCAGTTGATAGCATTAGATATAAGATATAAGAAATTAAAGTCTTGCAAGCTTGTAAGTCATTTTTAGTTGGAAAAGCTACGAATCTAGTTAAGGTGTAGAAACACGAACATGGTTTGGAAGAATTGATGTTGAGCAAAATGATGAAATTACCTTTTTCAATGTAAAAAAAATCCATGTTTGGTAATAATAGAATAAGAGCGGGATGTTATGAAGAGAAAGACAAGAGGAAAACATGATGTCAACTGATATTGAGGAAGAGTGTTAGAATTCAATATTAATTAGGAGTTTGTGGTTCACAGAATTTAGAGTTTGTAAGAGTTTTAATATTATTAAAACTTTACAATATTAAGATCAATATCTATTAGAGAGTTTTAATGTAGTTAAGAGATAGTTAATTGATTAGTTCTCTTTTTAAGGAGTAATTGAGAGCGTAGTAGCGATCAAGGTTGTTAAAAACGTATTTTTAATGCGGCATGGAAGATACAAAATAAACTCGAATCGTAAAAATGGATCGTGAAATCATGAAATCGTAAGGAAGTTTTTTTTCATACATATTTCAAGCACCTTAAAATACATGGTCCAAATAAAAATTCATATATAGTTCAAGCATCTTAAAATACATGGTTGAAATAAAAATTCATATATAATTTAAGTAACTTTTGATTAACTAACAATTAACAAAGTTAAAACAAACAATCTGCTGGTGTGTCATGTAAACTAAAACTAACTTCATTTACTTTATTTTTTTTTTATTATTTCTCAGACATTCATCAATATCATTATCATCAAGAGGATTATCATTATCATGAATACAAGTTATCTAACCAATAGATAATTGCAAAGTACTCATTGTCTTTGGGTAAAACCAAAAGACACTTAAGTCCATACCTGATAATGCCTGGCAAAGCCATTGTCTTTGGCTAAAATATAGTTTATCTTCAATCTAAAACCAAGTCAACTTGTCGCTTATCCTCCTATCTCTTTCGAAACCATTCTCTTTTTTTCTCTCTCTTTGTTTTTTTTTTTTGTTTACCCTGCCCTAACCATTCTTCATTCTTAATATTGATAGGTTTTCTACTGTCACGACTGTAAATTTTATGGTTTTTATGATTTAACATATTTATTTTTTATTTTAAAAAAATTATAGATTATTTTATTTTATTTCTTCAAATTACTTTTTTATGATTTTAAATCATTTTAATATGCTGATATCAAAAATAAATTTTTAAAAATAAAAAATTATTATTTATATGTGTAATTAAGCACGCAAACATCATTTAAATTGATTGATGAAACAACTTGATTAATTAATTATTATAGTATAAGAATAAGACGAATTATTTTGTGTAAAATTATAATGAATGATGCTTTTTAAAATAATTTTTTATTTAAAAATATATTAAAATAATTTTTTTATATTAATATATAAAAATATTTTTTAATGTTAAAAACACTTTTAAAAAAATTTAGAAACACAAACGAAAACGATACCAATTGCTAAATACCCTTTAATATGAGTGATTCTGACAATTTTACTTAGCCACATCATGTATTTTATAGCTTTACTTGGCCACATCATGTTATAAGTATAGTCTTTACAACTTTAAGATAGCTTTACTTGGCCACGTTATACTATAAGTATAGTTTTTAAGGTACAGCTAAGATCATGCTGATGTGAATTAGAGGGTCGGAGCATGAAGTGTATGAATTTTGTTAAAATCATAAAAATGGTTCTAAAATCGTGTTTTTAAGCGATTTTACTTGATTTTATTGATTTCACTCAATTTTAACTTGATTTCAATCATTTTCAAGTTTTTAAAACGATTTCGCATGTTAAATATATATTGACTCGTAAAATCGTACGATTTTACGAGTCAACTCATGATTTTAACAATCATGATAGCACTTACTTTTCAAAATGTTTTTTCATCCGGAAATCTATCAAAATAATTTTTAGAAAAAAATATTTTTGACATCAACATATTAAAATGATTTAAAAATACAAAAAATTATAATTTAAAATAAATAAAAATATATCATTTTTTTTAAAATATTTTTAAAACACAAAAACATTCCAAATTTTAGTTAAATAAAGATAGATGTCTTAACTTAGTAGGATTTGTAAGGCTATATAAAATCAACTTCAACATTCACAATTATGCGTGATAAAAATGATAAGAAAAAACAATAGCTGTTGTGTTTTCCTTAGAGCAAAATCTACGCGAGTTTTGTTCCACATACTATGCCTAGGCAACATTGTAGCTCAGCAGCAAGATTTCCGAGAAAGGTTTAACCTTATATTGTCAGTGAGGCAGATGAAGACCGATCAATAACCCACAGAACATCCAAAATGCAGAACCAAAACCCAACATTGTATCAATTTTAAACTTACAGCATAATTCTTCATGCATTTAACACATATACAAAGAACCAGAAAGCTTGCAAGAAATCCAATGACTCAAGGGTATCATGATGTTGCAGTTATGGAAGAACAGCTTAGTCATACCATAATGATTCATGGGCATAGCTATAAGAATCAACTGATTTACTCTCGGGATCAACCAGCTGCCTGATAAACTTAGGATGTGAATTCCAGTATGGCTTGCTATCACGAAGTCTTTCGAAGTAGGATGTCATTAGCCCATTCTCCCTTGCAATATTGGAACGAACCCAGCCTGAATGGTTTCCTGGAGCACCAGTAACTATCACTGCTGTATTCTCACTAGCCAAATTAGCCAAAGCCACCATTGCTTCTGGCTCAGTAGCTGATGAAGCATTCACCAAAAAAATATGGCTAAAATGGCCAGCAACTATCCCTTCATTATGCAGCCGAAAGCTACTAACAAAAGTAGACAAGATTACTCTAAATTTCCTGAGTTCCCGAATAGATGGACAAGTAAAACAATCCCTTTTGTACACACACGATGTTAAGATGTCAATAGGCACCCCATCTATCTCCCGGAAAGCAGCATTTGCTCGAAACATATCCGACTCTGGAATATCAATTTTTAAGCTTTGCATCAGAACATCACATGTTCTGTTAATGGGTGCACATATAAGAATCCGATGCTTTGATGAACTTTGATAAATTTGGAGTACTGCTTCCTGGACCACCAATCCAATCCTTGATAGTTGTTTTGAATACTCTTTCGAACAAAGTGGACCTTCAACAAGATAAGGTGGTGGTCCTCGAAAGCTCAAAATCTCGTGAACAGCAGATCTTTGATACGCATCAAGTTTATGATTGATAAAATGGAGAGGTGTAGAGGTTGGGATACTCTTTCTGTGGACAAAATCAGGGAAAAGGAAATTTTTAAATGAAGGATCTGAAGCAGCTTCTATCGCTTGGTGAGCCCTTTTCAAACAAACTCTGTTAAATGAGAAGCTAACATCATATTCACGGGTTGAATAGTGCTGCAAATGAAAATCTTCGCCAAATTCAACCAGTACAATAGTGCTCCTCACCACGCGATAGATAACACCCTGGTGTGCATTTGAAAACATTAACAATGTTTTTAAGATGACAATACACTAAATGAAGTTCAAGCTGCACGAAGTCCACATCTGCTTCATCTATATAGTAAAATGACATATTACGCAGCACATGATGCTTGAAAGTTGAGGAGGCTAACCTGATATGGCTCGGTTTTTTGACCTGAAGGTCGTGCAAAGGCAAAGTCTCTGGACAAAAGAAATGGCCGCTTCTCACGACATGAGTCAATCTCAAATTCTACAAAGGTTTTATTATCCTTTTCATGACTTTCACTGAAGTATTCTTTCCTGCCACGCTTCTTAATGATTGCTGCATCTTTCAACTTGAGAGTAATATTCTTCAATTTAAATTTACTCCATTTCTGATTCAAACAAGGCATACATTTATCCAAATCTCAGTGCACAAACAAGAACATTATACTCTATATACAGAATGAAACAAGTAAGAACTTAAAAACTCTTCATACAGCACCTTAGGAAGCCCTTCATTTTGCCTCTTTTAACCCTAATGTGACTCATTAAATTTAATCTGTCAAACCACTAATACGCTAGCTCTGGTAATTATAGCTATGAAAAAAGTTTGGTCAGCCTTCCCTCGTATTTCAGTTTGTAGATTACTTCAAACAAAATGTCACTCTCAATGATCATCATGAACATCATTTGCAATGTAGAGGCAAAAAGTTTCCATAACAAGCTTTTTAGGTGTAGATCGTGCTCATATCCTTCTCATGTGTACATCAGAAGGGATGCATTTTTTCATTACCTCAATGTAGAAGTCCTCGGCATACAGAAGGGCAGCAAAATAATCCTGGTATGTGGAAGGAGACAACATTTCATTAAGAACTTCAGGCACTATGTCTCTCTTGATCAAGTCCTCAATAACCTTGGGAACCGCGTAAATAGGTGACATAACCTTTTGAACCAACGAGTAGCTGACTTTTGTCTGCTCATTAATTAAATTTGGGGAAGCCAGAGATAGAGTTGGTTTGAAGGATGAAGGCTGCTTAGAGGATGATGATGGTTCTGGTGAAGATGGGGATGCTTTAGATGAAGATGGAGAGGGTTTAGAAGATGATGCTGAGGGTTTAAGAAATGATGGGAGTGGTTTAGGAGATGGAGATGGATGGAAAGCAGGATTAGGATCTTGATGGGATGATTTTGATGAAGAAGTTGAAGGTGGAGTGGGAAATGGAGATGATTTGAATGACAACGTTGTAGCTTGAGGTGATGGTTTCGATGAAGTTGTTGAAGGTACTGATGGAAATGGAGAGGGTTTAGAAAGAACTGTTGCCGGTACACGTGAAGATTGAGATTGATTAGAAGATGAAGTTGGCAGTTTAAGAAATGATGGGAGTGGTTTAGGAGATGGAGATGGATGGAAAGCAGGATTAGGATCTTGATGGGATGATTTTGATGAAGAAGTTGAAGGTGGAGGTGGAAATGGAGATGATTTGAATGACAATGTTGTAGCATGAGGTGATGGTTTCGATGAAGTTGTTGAAGGTACTGATGGAAATGAAGAGGGTTTAGAAAGAACTGTTGCCGGTACACGTGAAGATTGAGATTGATTAGAAGATGAAGTTGGCGGTTTAAGAAATGATGGGAGTGGTTTAGGAGATGGAGATGGATGGAAAGCAGGAATAGGATCTTGATGGGATGATTTTGATGAAGAAGTTGAAGGTGGAGGTGGTAATAGAGATGATTTGAATGACAATGTTGTCGCTTGATCAGGTGATGGTTTCGATGCAGTTGTTGAAAAAACTGGTTGAAATGGAGAGGGTCTAGAAAGAACTGTTGCTGGTGCACGTGAAGATTGAGATTGATTAGAAGATGATGCTGGGGGTTTAGGCCATAGAGGTGCTGAAGGGGGGAGCAATTTTGATGAAGATTGAGTTAATGCAGAGGAAGATGCAGGTAGATCATCGGAATATATGGGTGCATATGGGCGACTATAGAAACTCTGAAATCTATCATTGGTTCTTTCCACAGACCTAAAGCAACCTGATCCAACATCTGATGAATTATTTCTTGACCTTGAACCTAATACAACATAGGGATCTTCTTCACGTTCTTCTACACAACAAAGTACACACTTAAGGAATTCAAGACACCCAGACATGTTGATTGACCTTCTGCAACAAAAACACACCCAAAAGTAACAAATACCTCAACTTATTGTTCGGTTCCCAAGAAAATAACACAAAAGTTTAGGTCAGGGATTACCTTCTCTATGACTTATGTTCCTGCAGTATTGTGGGAGTGATTCCACCAGAAAATTGGAGAACTGGGATCTTTAATTAATAGGTCACAAAATAAAAGATTGATCAAACACAAATTTCTAGATTGAATATAGATGACAAGCAAATGAAAAGGATCAAGAAAGCTTTGTCGGTGAGCCAAAAATAATAAAAAGAAAAGCGACCTCAACACTGGAGCTGCTTGAGTGTCTTTTTTTTGTAGTGGTACTGGAGCTGCTTCTGATGTTTTAAGTTGAAAAAAGCAGGAAAACTTAACAATGCGGTAATGATTCATGTCCTGGTCTTCAACACCTCTTTCTTTATGGGAATTTCTTTTCTCTTCTCCTTTATCGTGTTTCTTTTTTGGCATATATTTTCAACATCCTTTTTCTGTATCTGTATAGTCACCACGTCAGCAAGATGGACGCACCTGGTGTGATCCCATTTGAAGTGGCAAAAGGTTAGGCTGGCACTTGAGAGGGAGGGAAGAATATTTATTTAAAAGCAAAGCCCCGCTGGCCAAGACGAAGACTTTTAGTGTTAAGAAATCTATTACCAAAGAAACCTAGGACTGGAGCAGGAAACTGACAGAGTAGCTTTGTGTCTGATTATTAAAATTGGGTTAATGGTGTATTGATCCATCTATTCCTAACTTTGTCTCTATTTGGTCCTCTTTCTTTTATTTGCTTCAATTTCATCTGCTCTTTATTTTATTAACATTTGGTCCTTCTTCAATGACAACGCAGAATCATGCCCTTGAGGGCAACATATGACATCAATTGACCTGCAAAATTCCAAGCATATAAGAGTTTAAGTTGTTACGATAGTAGCTTACTGTTGTAATGAAAGAGCAGCTTAGATATAGGAGAATGGTGCAAAGCTGCAAGTATCATCTGATTTACAACAGATCTAAACTGCTGTGTGGCTTGCTCTCGTGAATTCTTAAAAGTAGGATATCTTCAGTCCGTTCTTCCTCACAATATCAGACTGGCCCAGCCTGAACAGTCTCTTGGTGCACCAGCAACTATCACTACCGTACTTCTCATCAGCCAAGTTAGTCAGAGCCACCATTGCTTCTGGCTCAGTCGCTGATGAGGCTTCTACCAAGAAATATGAGTAAAGTGACCAGCAGATTTTCCTTCGTTAAGCAGTCGTAAGCTACTGAAGAAAGTAGACAACATGACTCTGAGTTTCCGGAGTTCTTGAAGCGACGGACAAAACATTAACAAAAACTTGAAAGATTTGGAGAGTACCGTGATCCTTTGTTTTTTTAGATATTTAATTTTTTAAACGTTATTTTTTCCCAATTACATCCTTGTAAATTGGATGAAATATCTCATAATTTATTTTGAATAAATTTCTATAAGTTTCTTAAGACACAAGAAAGATATCGTATCACTAAATTAATGTTTGATTTGACGAGACAAATCATATTTGTTATATTTTATTGATAAAAAAAATTTTGAAAGAACAAATTTGATTAAAAACAAAAGCAATCACGCAACTTTCTTTTCTGTTGTGTTATCAACCCTTTTTAAAAAAATTTACCTTAATTTTTTTTTCAAAACATTATTTTCTTTATATATCAATTTCTAGTTTTAAAGAGAATTATTTAAAAATAATGAAAAAAAAATATTTGGTTAGCCAAAAAATCTTATAATGTCAAGTTTGATTTCTCGATTTGAGCTCAATGATGATGATGTTTCCTTGTAAACATACCCAAAAAAATATAAAAATAGTTTTATTATTATTATTTTTTAATTCTCTTTATCTTCATTTTTGGAGTGATTATAAGGCATTTGAAGGTTGAGAATGAATTTATCAAAATTCTTATGATATTTTAAGATATTTTTTAGATGAAAACAAGTTTAAAATAGAATTTTAGAGTCTAAAAACTTGAATTTTGATTTTTTTAATTATAAAAGTTTATTGTAAACTAGTCAATTAAGTGATATGATAA
>Ga0325414_1008189_pt1 | contig 11078 bp, 8 predicted proteins | sample PopdelMetagenome_8_FD_206183 | JGI IMG/M metagenome (GOLD analysis project Ga0325414, IMG submission 206183) | Populus deltoides microbial communities from Bellville, Georgia, United States - Leaf-PdKOR-R3 | ecosystem: Host-associated > Plants > Phyllosphere > Phylloplane/Leaf | place: USA...
AAATGTTATTTTTTTGGCATTTTGATGTAGTATATGTAGTTTGTTTGTGTGTTTACTTGTTTTATAGCTTTTTCCCATAGAGATTTGTTGTATGAATGTATGGTTTGTACATGTTAAAAGTTTGTTTTAGATTTTGAAAATAATATTTGTTTGTCATTTGATAAAATTGAGTTTGATTTTGTAACTTAAGTGTTTTATAATGAAATAAATAATTGCTTAATTATTTAATGGATATGTTTCATATTTTGTCAATTTTATGTTAAGTTGAAAATTTAGGTAAATTTGTAGGATTTTGAATTTTTTTTAAGAAAATTGATAATGATTTAAGGGTACTATTAAAATAAATTGAATAAGTTTGAGTTAAACCAATTATAGCTAATTAGGTGGGCACTAATAATTTGTTTAGTTCACATTCCTAATTAATACATGTTTTCATCAATATTCTATATATATATATATAGGTTTCATATAAGCAATAGATGATCGTTCTTGGATGTATTGAGTTTCACTTGAAAGGTTGCGCAAGATGAATTATTGTAATGGAGTTGATAATTTTATTAATTACACGCAATTTAATACAAAAAATATTAGTGGATGCGATAATATTAGATATCCATGTAAGAGGTGTAAAAATAAAAATTTTCTTGATCCTGATGTTGTCATGATGTATCTTCTATACAAAAATATCAAGGAGAAATACTTGTGTTGGTTTGCACATGGAGAACCATATGTTCCTTACAAGATCATGATAGAAAAGATGATTATGTTAACTTCTAGTTCTAACAATGTGTATGGAGTTATAGATGATAATAGTAATCGTTATAGGAATATGATTATAAATGTAATGACAATGAATCAAAATGATATAAATGAATGTTCAATCGTAGATGAGAAACCAAATGTATACACAACTATTTTTTTGGTCTTTTGAAAGATTCTGAGATACCATTATAAGATGGATGCACAAATTATAGTAAATTATCAGTCATTGTATATGTGTTCACCATCAAGTCAAATCATGGGCTGAGTTAGACTAATTACGATAAAATCATCAAATATGCGAAAAGATTTTTACCTAGAGGGATTAGGTTGAAAGACAGCTTCTATGCTGCCAAATCCATGATGAAATCCTTTAGCCTAAAATACTTAAAAATTGACATATATTTAAATTTCTGCATATTGTACTACTTAGAAAATGTAGATTTGACCGAGTGTAGAATTTATGAACATACTTAGTATAAACCCAAAACTGGTAGGGGAAAGTCTCTTGTCGCTCTTAAAAAAATATGATATTTTCCAATCACTCTTAAACTGCAAAGGTTATTCATATCTCCAAAAACTATTGAGCATATAACATGACATCATTCATATAAAGCGATTGATGAAGTTATGATGTACCCTTTTAATGGTGAAACTTAGAAGTAATTTAATAAGGTACATCCTCAGTTTTCAATGGAATCATGAAACGTATGTGTTAGGTTATGTACAAACAAATTCAATCCATTTGCTGCATCATATTCTTATTGCCGGTGATACTCACGGCTTACAAATTACCATCATGGATATGTATGAGGCCAAAGTTCATGTTCTTATCTACAATCATATCCGGTTTTAATAGTCCATGTAGAAATATAGATGCTTGTCTTTGACTATTGATTGATGAGTCGAAGTAATTGTAGTCTTCCGAGACTTTGACGTATGGTGTCTCGAGAAAATAAAATTTTCAGATGAAGGCAATTTTAATGTGGACTATCAATTGCTGTGTATAAGATGGTTATTGGTTGGAGCATGCATGAAAAACTAACATATCCATACTATGTGAAAAATAACAAAGCCTTCACCTTAATAAATAGTGGCAAAATGTATTTTTTTGATTGCCACTGGAGATTCTTGCCAATTGATGACAAGTACATAAAGAACAAAAATGACTTTTTTGTAGGTGGAGTTGAAAGGAATGTTGAACCGCCGGTACCGTTGGGTGAATAATTGTATGATGTTGTCTCACAGTACAAGACATTGTGTTTTATTTTCAATTTGGTAAGCACAAGTTTTCTAGTTCTGGTGTGACTCACAACTAGGTTAAACAAAGTATTTTTGAGAGTTTCCTTATTAGAAGACTAATCTCCTCCACTATAATTTAGATGCCTTACGTATTAAAAAGAACATGTTTGAAGATATTTTTAACACGATAATGGATGTAAAAAGAAAGACAAATGACAACATGAAAGATATAATCGATAAACCTTTGTTTTTTCACCGCAAGAATATAGAGTTTGTGATGGGTCGTACGTCATAAAGCTCAAAGCTAGCTTCACTACATATAAGAATGCATAATTACTTTTCTACTAATGACTTAAGAGTTTGTGTTTTCTTTATGGATATGCTTTGAACATATCTAATTTGTGTTTCCACTAATGACTTAAGAGTTTTTTCTTAAGATAATATTTTTTTAAACTTGCTGATAATGTTTTTTCAAGAAACATATAACACTCGATTGCAGGAGAAATATAAGAACGATCCTTCGAACCATCAAGAACTTAATCTGGATTTTTTATTGGAAGCTGGATTGTTCGATGGATCTAATAGAAATCAGATTTATGGTATCTTAAACACCACGACCAATGATATACGGACATACCGTAGTGTATTGACTGCTGGTTCCTCACAATTAGGTTTGAGCTCCTAATCTCCGGGCATCCAAGAGATTGTACAAGAACAAGTTGAGGCTTAGACGACTCGACTTAGTGTTGAGATGACTCAACTTCGGTCCGAGATAACGATATTGCTTGAGAAGTTGTTGTCAACCGTCAGTGGTCTATTTGGTCAGCCTTGTCACCAGCCAAGTTCCAGTTAAGATCTCCATCCTTGTACAACTTCTATCATCTAGATAAATTGTATTAAAACTAATATTTTTTAAATTAGTAATAAAATTTTGGTTTTTTTATTTTAGTTTTATTTCTTTTAATTTTTTATTCTTTTTTGTTTATTTATTTTTTTAAAAAAAATATTACATAAACTACTGACGAAATTAGCAATATTACAAAACCCTTTTCTACTCGCAGAGGGATGTTATTTTGAGAGGGACTTCTTAGAAGGAACTCACACATAGTTACCACTATCGCACAATAGTACTATCATAGCACACTCAAGTTGCAGGAGGAGACTAAGGAAAATACATGAAAGAACACGTTCTTCACACGGTTTTCTCTAAGTACTACAGCAGCCAGCTGCTATTGGGTGCCCAGAATCAGCAATATTAGCTGCACGTACGATTTTTTCCAAGTTAAAAGGGACAGGTGATCGACATCGTGCCGCCCAGAAGAGTCCTGAGACTAGAATTTTGGACACTTTAACCGTGTTTTGACGTGGTGTGCTGCCGACCATATGTATATGTTTTCTTTTCTTGACGACACGGGCGTAGTACCGTGTCTCTACCAATCCAATTACTTTATTTACAAGACTAATAACACTTTCGTCCTAACCTAACTGTGATTACGCCATAATTGAACCACTGCCTGTTCGCGATTAAGTGCTATAAATATGCTACTTCATATCAAATAAGAATATCACAGTTTCGAACTCGACTAAACTGTTCGATCGATCCACAAGGCATCAAAATTAACTAAATAAAAATGGGTGGTCGTTTGACCGAGTGGGTGAGGGGCGGGCTGTCTGCTTGTGGCATTCAGAAGCATTCGATAATTATAATACGATGCTCACGCTTAATTGTTTGCATGTGCATATAAGTTCATTCGATAAAATTACAAAACATATATACATTGGACGTGAACCTTTTCTGTTTGGAGAGCTTGCTCCTGGCCGTTTTGAAACCAATTCTTGTTTCGTACTTGTAAACAGATATATATTCGTCATTTGAGACAAAATAAGCCTATCAAGATTCACTAACTCAAAGCTTATTAGTTACCCTTCTTTATTAATTTTATCGATCTCCTAAGACCAGCCAAATTAACAAGTTGCTTTCTCAGTAAGGAACATGTAACTTTCTGGTCTATTTTTCACAACAGAGATCAAAGTCAACCCAAAATGCTATATTAAATTCAATGTCACTATAGATATAGTTCTTGTGGCCTAGGGGTGGAATTTGGATTTCCCAAGTGGGGGTGTCAGAATCAAGAAAAACCTTCTCAGGATACGTGCCCCCCCTCCCAACAAGAAGGCAAAGCCTGGTTTCTCCTGCTAACTTTTTCTTCGACAAAGTCGGTTCGCAGAGAAAGTGGGAGAAAGGAGGTAGCTAGAGGGGATGGTTTGTGAGGTTAGATTGTTTTCGAACAAATTATTGGGGAACAAAGTTTACGGCGGGAATATGCCAAACGATAGCTTGAACCATGCGCATCGGCAAGGAATTGCAGCACTCAAAGCCATAGGAGCAACTGTAAGTGTGGCCCATCATGTGCAATATCACATTATTGTTGGCACAACACTTTTGACATACTAGCATAATCTAAAAAAACATTTGAAAGAAACAGCATAGATCTTGAGTTGCATTGTTGGAAGTAGTACAACCTGTAAATTGCACTACTAGAAACAACACAATCTATGGGCTGCACTGTTAAAAACATAGCAATGCAACCTGTATATTCTCAAATTAAGCAGTGTAACCAAAAATTATTATTTTTTAAATATAAAGATTGTGTTATTCGAAACAACGTAACTACTTCATTTTTTTTAATATTTTCAAAAAGTTATGTTATTAGAAATAACATAACTTGATTTTTTTAAAAAAGTTTTTTAATCTATATGTTGTTGGGAATTAATAATATAGCATCAAAAACTGTAAATTAATGCTTATATGCTTTCTCGAACAACGAAGCTTTTATATTTAAGAAAAAAACAGATTACATCATTTTCAATAACACAACTCATAATTAACTGTGTTATTTAAAAAAAAAACAATATCATGAAAATTGCAATAGTTTGTCAAATATCTTTTAGCATATGTTAGTTTTAAAAAAGAAACCTCGTTTTTTTGTCACTGATTGCTTATACCTTCCGGACGTGCACTTATTCCTTTTTCACGAGAAGCAAATTTCTGAGAATAATTTTTGTCCCATTGTTATTGTGCATGCCTCCCACCATGCAGCTAAGGAACCTTTTTGGGGTCAAAAGAGACACCGCGTCATTTATGATTGACATGATGATTTCAGTCTTGTGCGCGGAAAGAAAAGGCTACAAATTAATGATTTCCAATTTGTGTTTTCTTGTGTGTGACAGAAAGTGATTGCAAGCAGCTCAACTGATGTGCTCAAGGATGGGAAAAAAAAAAAAAAAGGTGTAAAAAGGAGACTCTCCAAAAAAAAAACCTGTGCTCCATATGCAATACTGTGATTTGCGGTGTTGTTTGTCTAATCGGGATGTATAGAGTTCTTTGGAAGGTGAAAAGCACAATTGCTGTCTACATTTTAGATAATTAGTAGAAAAAAAATCTTGTAGTTTAGTTGGAATACGGTAACACCTGTTCAAATCTCACATTTTGCACATATCGGCACGAGATCCCGTGTAGGCTTTGCCAACTCTGTGCACTGCATGCACCGGAGTCATGTTGAAGCATGAGGCAAAGGAAAACGAGTTTTTATGTCTGGTTTAATTGGAGGCTGTCCTGCAGCTGTAACTCTAGCTTTTTGTGATCGTAGTGGTTCTTAGCAATCAAATATATTTGATTAAATGAGCTGTTAGCATAGAAGTTATGAATAATATAATGAAAGAAGATTGAAAAGCTCTAAAATTAAGGTCTCCAGATAAAAAAGTAATCTTTTTTGAGTTTTTTACATGAAATTCATGCAAATCCCACAGCCATTTTTTTCTTTCTTTCGATTTTATCTCTCTCTCACTTTTAAGAAATTATACCTGCTTGCATGTTACCGTTGATATATATAATTGATAATAATTTACATCCTAGAGCTACTTGTAGAAGAGAAAAAAAATCTGAATATATTACATTGACACTTGTAACAAAACTAGCTAGTCCTTGGCAAGAGGATATAGCAATAAAACATTGAACAAAAGTTTGAGTGGTTTGTGCCCCTGCTATTTTTCAACTTCTAATTTCCGATCCCATACGAAGCAGCACCACCGCACCACTCTTTACGCCACCACCAACACACCACTGACCCAACAAAACCAACCATCATCACCATCACTAGTCCGCCATCGCCTGTCAACAACCCCTTCTCTCATCCTCACCACCAATACCGAACAAAAAACCATCCACAACCCCGTAGTCATAATCCATCATACAACACAACCACCATCATCTCCATAACTTATTATCACCGAATCAACCTTCTCCTCCACGCTACCACAACAACCATTGAACCTCATATCCTCTCTTTTTCTCGAGATTCACCTGACTTGTACAGCACCGCCAGACCCCACACTACTGACCTCACAGCCCACCTGAACCACCAACCACTCCCCAACCAAACCCATCTGCAACCACGCTCAAACCAGGAATATTGCCACTAGCACAAAACCCATTTCCAGTGTCCAGTAACCCCACTAAACTCACTAGCAACACCAAAACCGAGCCATCCACACCTATGGACCAAGCCCAACTGAAGCAACACCATTAATCGCCAATGACGAAGCAAGAGAGAAGAAAAAACCAACCTAACTTGAAGAGAAATCGACTAAATTTAGAGGGGGAACAGAGAGATGAGTTTTGAAGAGAGAAACAATGTGTAGTTTGTAAATAAATGAAAAAGAAAATGATGTCTATTTTATATTAAAAAGAAACACTTTATAAATATAAAGTTTTATTTTATAATAAATTAAATGAAAACTATATGAATAAATTTTTTTAAATAAATTTTTTAATATTATTATATAGATATTTATAATATTAAAAGATGATCTCTGACATTTAAAAGGGTGATAAATATTTCTTTTCAAACTTAAAAATACATCAATTTTTTTTAATTCATTTTTTATAACAACAATTTAAAAAAAAACCGGACAAGCTTTGGAAACCATGCCAATAGAAAACAAATTAAAAGGCTAAATACACTAGGCCCATGGTTGTGCTCACGAGACACCTGGTATCCATGGTTGTTCTCACTAGGCCCACAGGCCTAATCTTACAACCTTGTATCATATCCAAAACTTTCCCGCGGTTTAACCCAAAGAGCTCAGGTGGAGCTGAGTCGTTGACGTCGTCCAGAGGAGATGGGCAAACAACCTCACTTGAATTAGGAACATTGAGCAAATAACAAAATTTCTCCACTGTTGGACATAACTCCTCCGTGGTAAAACCAAAGTGAAAGAGACTTAAAAAAGAAGTCCCAACTCCCAACACCTCGCAGCAACTCTCGGAATCTCCACTCCATCTTGCCACCTTTCAAAGAAAATAGAGCCTCAAGCTCATACTTCTTGAAGTTGATCCTCTCCACCTTCGACACAGAACAAATTCACTATCCATTGTGTCTCAAAAACTAAACCCTAAACGATGAGTGTTGGCTCTACAAATGGATACTTTTAAGATCCATACCCATGAAAACAAAAACTAGGAGTTCAATCATAAGACTCATTGAGAAAGAAATGTTTAAATCATACAAGCACCATAAAATCTGGGGAAGAAAAGAGCAACATGGAGCAAACAACTAAGCGTTAATGGATGATGTGCATACCTCTGAATTCAAACTAGCCGGAAACTGAAAAAAAATATTCCAATCTCTCATTCATTTCCCTTCTTTTCTCAATGTTTTTTCCCCTTACATAGGAGTTAGTATTTGAAGATTTACAATCTAAGCAGAAGTAATCAGAAAGTAGGATTCAATACTTGTTGAGGTAATTATGTTGGATCCTGAGGCAATACCTGATCCAATGGCTGAAATGTAAAGTCGATGTCAGCAAGTTTCTGCAACATGAAAAAAAGACAAATCAGAAAATATAAGAAAGCACATAACTGGAAACACAAGCCAAGTTCGTATCCTGGAAATGAGTAATGCAATGAAAAACTTACAGCTAACTGAAAAGGAATATCTAGATTTGTTTCCAAATGCCAATCTGGCTCCAATTGATGCACAAAAGAAGATATGCGTTCTCCACGGTATAAAATAGGACCTACAAAAACAATAATGAGTTCGAGTCAGGTTCATATATTCATACTTTGGGGAAAAAAAACTAATAAATCATACATGGTTCAGTTCAATTATATGCAGGACCAGCCCAAAGAAGCTTGAGTTCAGTTCAGTTTGAACTCAACAGCTATAATCAAGCTTGAACAGGCTAAAGAGCAGGTCAGCTTCAACCTTAGTTTGACTTGGCATAGGCTACCACTGGAAATCTGTCCATTGATCCTTATTTTGGAGGTGTAAGGTCAGAAAGACATTTTAGTTTTTGATGAGCGAAGAGAGGTGCTTCAGTATATTTGATTAAAACTCAAATAACAAACACTTAGAAACTTACAACTTTCTAGAATTCAATTTAGAGGTCACTAAACTTTCTGCATATTAACGAAGAGAAGGGGTTTCTAGATTTGAAGAATGCAAGAAATTGGTATGTACTAGGGTAGCAGAATCAAACTACACTATGGTCCAAAGTGCGTCCGTCCATGCATAAACATGAGCAGGGTCCAGGTCTTTTTCCTTGAGTTATTTATAAGGAGAACCAAAGAATTTTCATGATCTTTAACCATTCAAGTAAGTTTCAACATTCCTGATTTGCATATGATGTTCAGAAGTATACAATTATTCACGCAAAAGCAGCTCAAATGTTATACATTATATCAACATCACAAATCAACAAGTCGTGCATTGGACTTAAAGTAAAAGGGAGGAAGAGCAATAGTAGGTAAAGGACTAATAGAGAAAGAAAAAGCTTCTCATCTTAATATGTGAAATTTCATGAACAAACCAAATGCCTATCTTAATCACATAAAATTTGCACAAGATAAATAATTTTGCATGAGCATTAGCTTAGTGTTATCCCAGGCCACCAAGGTTTAAAATGAACTTTCAATGAAAGTTAACATAACTAAAATAAAACAGAAAGAAAAATTTAAATGCATATGGGTACATGGATGTTTGTATATTTATATACAGAACTAAATTGGAGCTTTTAATTCCGTATAATTTAGAATAGGCATTGACAATTAAGGCATGCAACCCCTGTAAGTTGTATTTGATGAAAAAATACTCTTGCAAGTATGACAACATAAAAAAAAGTAATGCTATACAAATAAAAACATTGTACACAAAAAAATCTTACATACCAAAGAGAAAGCATTTAATACAAAATGTCATCACTTCGCTTCTAGCAAGTGGTAGTAACACAAGTCACTTGCCACATCAGTTTGTTTTAAAACCATGTATAAAATTCATGTTTGTATAGAATTTTCCTAAAAGAATATAGGACAAAATCTAGGAAAGGTTCTCTAGGTCGAGTACATGAAAATCTTTTAGAAAGCTATGGTAAAAATATAAAAATGAAAAATCATGATCTGCATATCAATAACTCTCACTCTGTAAAACAAGCCTAGGCTGACTACAGGAATCATTTTTTTCCCCATTCTACATGTTGAGGGCCAAACTTGAATGCAACCACTCATTCACACCAACGCATCTACAGTTCTACAATGTTATATTGCAAAACTATCTTAGAGATGAAGATCCATCCAACTTATAAAAATTGAATTGATTTTTACCATCATTAATTGTCATTATCATTACATTCATGAAGACATTTGCGGGAGGAAAAATAATATTCGTAAATAGAATGATTTGGAGAGATTTGTCACGATGGGCACACATCAGGGTCCATCAAGTGATCCCACATCTTGATCATCTAGCGGTTTTATGACTTGTATGCAACACCAGTACTCCCAACTATCTACCGGTCAATAATTTGTCAGAAGAATCCCTTCACCTCCTTGTTTCTAATTGAATTTTCACTCTTAGGACCCACTTCAATTGAACCATCAATCGGTAATATTTTTATTCACTGCCAATCCAAGGGTATAATAGCTGTAATGTATATGATATAACATGCAGACAAACACAGGAGGGGACAAGCGCCTGGTTTTCTCAAAAGTAAAATAAAAGTATTATAGTAGCTTGAAACATGACGTTCAACAAGGTAAAACAAATATAATAGAAAGGTGTCAGAAATAAGATACAAATAAAAGAGGGGCAATAACGAGAAATATCTTATAGCCATTTTATCATCTCATGTCATGGAAGAAAATCAAAATCCAGTTTCATATCTTAAAAAATTCCATTTTCAGAGAATGAACCTTGGCTACCAGCAACTAAAATTAAATAAATAGGTGGATAGAGAAAGAATACATGAAAATTTCAATTATTCTCACTAGCTAGCTAAACCCTTACAATAGTCAATGTTCTTCTATTTTGTGCCCATTAAAGCAATAATTAAGGAGTTTGATTTTCAAAGTCTATGCTGACAGTGCATTGTTATATATAATTTTGATAATAGATATATGGAATCCAATGACCAACTTGGAACTTTTGCAGTTTTCCATTCTCCAAGTTTCCTTGGTCAGAAGAGAGTATGTAAGTTTGAAAACTTCATAAAAAAGAAAATGAAAAGGATGCAGTTTCTTTCACATTCCTCTGCTAGGGTAATACAAGTCCTAAAGGCAGTTAGCCAGTTACTCGTGCATTTCCAAATGACACTACTAGAAACTATTATACCCATGTTAGATTTTAAGTAAATCAATGTAATTAATAAGTTCCAGATTCTGCTATAGAAATGCAAAACACAAAGCTAATCCAACAATCAGCATACATCAACTGGTTATTTGATGAAATGATACCAGATGGATTTCAAGATGACCATGATTTACTACTTACCCCACTTTCATCATCAAGAGTTCTTTCCATAAGATAGATATCACAATATTTACTTATTTCCGACAGCACGTCCACCACAGATTCCCTGACAGTTACATGATCCTACAAAAGCATATCATCTGGCATCAGTTTCGGCTCCTTCTGACTACACTCAAGAACTAATTTAGTCACCAACAAAACACAGGAATAGACCTGAAGTCATCAGGACTGCTTTCTTCAAAAATAACTCCCAGTAATCAACAAGTCATCTGC
>Ga0325414_1008201_pt1 | contig 11068 bp, 4 predicted proteins | sample PopdelMetagenome_8_FD_206183 | JGI IMG/M metagenome (GOLD analysis project Ga0325414, IMG submission 206183) | Populus deltoides microbial communities from Bellville, Georgia, United States - Leaf-PdKOR-R3 | ecosystem: Host-associated > Plants > Phyllosphere > Phylloplane/Leaf | place: USA...
GTAAACATTGATATTTTTAACTTATCATAGCCAATAATAAAAGTTACAAGATATCATGTAGTTGATCAATGTAAATATAATTAACTCTAACTCCTATTGGAAATCTAGTGGACACCATAGTAAGAAATTATCGATAATTAATGGAAGAAAAACAAATTCAACATGCTATTTAGCAGTTCTGACTTACCCAAATTCTAGAATATTGGCCATGAAAAACTAGGGAAGGTCAAAAAAAATAAAAAAAAAATAAGCAATTAGTACAAAACAAAATACTAACAAGCAATTCCAAAAGATAAATTGACCTAAAATTCATATATTTGCAATTACAATCATTAGCCAACCAGATACATCATGAAAGTCTAACCTTTTGATACGGAGCATACTACTGTCCTTATCATTCAAACAAAAGTTGGTTTTTTTATCGTTAATTTCAAAATTTTAAAAGATTAGTTGAGATGTGCATAAACTGATTTGAATATTTATTATTATTAAAAAAAAATGTTTGCTCTTGAAGTGCCCAGGAAATTAGCTCTTGTGGCATCTACAAGGAAAAATACGGATTTGATCATGTAAAAATATATTAATTATTGAAAAGTATATTTAAAAAAACATGTTAATGTAGTGAATGGTTGTTGAAACTTACAAGTCACGATTCTAATGGCTAATGGTATGGTTATTCCCTAATCACAAACAAAACAATGTTTGAAACTAAAATCAATTAGACATAAACAATCTTTTTTGATAGATCTTAATGTTCAAAACTAAAACTAGTTATACATAAATTTAAATTATTCAACATAAATTAATATATTTTAATAATTATCAACTCCACAAAAATCAATTTTCTTCAAATCTCCAAATTAATAATAAAATTAAAAAAATATAATTGGTACCCATCATTTCTTCAAATTATAATTAAATTACCTATAAGTTCTTTAATTATAACACATTTAAATTACAAAATCAAACTTAATTTTATCAAATAACAAATAAAATCAATTTTCTCCAAATCCCAAATAAACCGTAACATACAAATCATGTATTAAAACAATTAAATTATCTAAAAAAACTTTAAAAAGCTTAAATATACAAGCCAATTACAAATACTACAAAAAAATATCAATAAATTAACCTAAAACATTAATAAGTTATAAAAAAAATAGATTTATTTACTTATTGTAATGAAGGTTCACAATAAATAGAATTAAGAGAGGTAAGTTAACACTACTAACAGATATATATACATAGGTTGACGAGAGCAGGTTTGGTGACTAAATTTGTGAAGGGCGTGGCTGAATTTGCTAATTAATTAATTAGGAGAGACGGGTTTTTGTCTTGAAAGAGAAAGAAGAAGAAGAAACGGGAGACAGGGAGAATTGACGGGTTTTGAATTTATTTAAATTTGTTGATATAATTTTCACCGGTATTATTGATATGTTAAATTACCGATAAAATTACCAATAAATGTTTTATTATTTTTTTTTTAAAAAATTATTCCTTTAGAAATTATTAACGGAAAATATTATTTCGTTATTTTCATCATCTCATCTGATAGCACTAATTTGTAAGATAGAAGCCGTAATTCATGTGGGCAAATTGATTCTGCGATGTACGTTTAGACAATTTGTTTAATGAATTGTAATGATGAAAATGACCTTTGCATGTCACTCAAATGGCCCTTAGTGCATGATTGCGTGCATAAGAATATATATTTTGCTGATTAACTTGACTAAGGATGCAATCCGTAAGTCAACAAAATTAATGATTAATGCCAAATAAGTTTGTCAACATTCTGAATCAGACGACCATCCTGTTAAGTGATCATAATCTTCCAATCAACATCTTAACCTTCTGATTCATTACTGTCCTCATTATGCATGCACATAAATCTTGACATCTAATGGAAGACTGGGAATTTTCTTGCTGTAATACACAAGTTGGTGAAATTGCCAAATACCCAGGAACAAAAGCGGAAAATGACACAGAATAATTAAGAGTATCATTCTGTGGATGTGGGGGGTGATTTTGAGTCTTGACAGGCTATGAACGCTTCCTCTGATGGCCCGAGTGTAGCGCGAATTAAGACAAGGACAGAAGTCTTTCTGTGAAGATTTTGCAAATCCTCCATTTGTGTTTAAAACTTTACAAAACCACAACTTTTCTAGGATAAGTCCATTCTACATATATCTACGCAATTCAAGAATCCAAAAGGAACAATGATATTTATTTTATGTTGGATTTTATATGTCAGAAGTCCACACGCACACGCCCAGATATATATAGCCAAGAACAGGAACATAGACCCACAAAAGCCAAGAAATATAAAAAGACAAGAGAAAGGTAGAGAGAAACATCCAATGGGTATGTGCAAGGAAACAAGAGGTACTCTCATGAGTTCTAATTAAAACGTTGATGGCACATGAATCTCTCTCTACACAAAAGTATTATTCTCCTAGTCTTACTATATTAAGACCTTGTAACTGTAAAATAATAGTAGAACATCCTTCCATACACAGGGCAGTGCATTTATGACTATATCAATTAACATTTCACCTTGCTTGCTATTAAACCCACTCTGCCTCCCTTCAAAAAGAGGAAATTCTCTCTTCTTATTTTCCACATGGAGCCTCCTGCTAGATCAGAGGCATGTCTCTCTGAAACTTCAAGCTTGATTTCAGTTTCAAATGCTCCCTCGTGTCTAAGACCCTCATTAATAATGGAGAGCCAGAAGGAGGGAAGAAAGCAACTCGAAGAAGATCAAGAAGCAGAAGAACAAGAGCCCCGAGAAGGGGGAGACACCAATCATGATCTAGTTTTGGATCTAAGCCTCTCCAACAAGGATTCCAACCAGGAGTCATCAAAGCCAGAACTCAATCTCATTGATTCTTTTGATATGAATCCATCAAGTAAGTCCTTGGATGCTCCTCAAGGTAATGAAACCGAGCCTCGAGTGTTTTCATGCAACTATTGCCAAAGAAAATTCTATAGCTCTCAAGCACTTGGGGGTCACCAGAATGCACATAAGAGAGAAAGAACACTTGCCAAACGTGGACAGAGAATTAGTGAAGCTTCTTTTTCTCTTCTTCGACCTAATTATTCACACCAAAATCGATACACTAGCTTGGCTTCTCTTCCTTTGCATGGCTCCTTCAACAGATCACTTGGAATCCAGGTGCACTCTATGATCAATAAGCCATCCAACACTAGTTCTTCTTCAAATATTTACGGGCAAAATGGATGGTCTAGAAAACCCATTGATCGACAACCTGAAATCGGGAGGCTTGAATCAGAGAAGTTTCTGATGGGAAAAAACATCACTGGATCATCATCTATTAATGGGGTTGCAAGATTTGAAAGTGCTCGAAGATTTTCTCCGGTGATTACTGAAGGAATTGGTGGGTTTTGGTGGGAGGTCGGTACTAACCATTTGAAGGCAAAACAAGATGATCTGCAAAAGCTTGACTTGTCACTGAAGCTCTAAGCAGCTCTTTCTTGATTTCTTTTTGTGTTTTTAGTTCAATTTCTTATGTTCTTCCTTACTATTTCTTTCTATTTTTTTTTTCTTCTTCTTACCTTTTTTTTTCCTGCTTGCTTACTAAAGATATTTTTCATCTATTCTAGTATTTTTAGTTGGATCATGCCTGTAAATTCCTTTTTTTTTTTTTTTGCCATAGAAGAACGTTAGAGAGTTTGTTTTCTTTCCCAATTCTTGAATTCGAAGTTTGCATATATAGTCTTTATGTCAAAAAGAAAAAGGAAGAAGAAGTTATTGAACTTGGAAGTTGCTTAATTTGTGCTACCAAGTCATTTTGTTCAAATAAGATAGTTCTTAGCTAACAAGTTACTACTCTTTTACAATTTAAAAAGGTAGTTTGTGGTCATCTTCCATGGCTTTGGTGGGAATTTCTCAATTAATGTTAAATTTTAACCATTGGAATTATTGCTTCCACGTAGATGGAATCGGTTCAACTAAGGGTTTGAATGCCTCAACATTGAATCCCATCTATATTTATATATATATATAAAACAAATCCTTCATTAATTCTCTTATAAACCAATTCAAATCTCAAATTTAAATCATTGCAGCAAGTTAGTATCATATTCCATAACATTTTTTCCTTACACAAGCTGGGTGGCTGTGATTGTGTAAAGGAATTCGTATTTGACCCACTAGCGGTTGAAGAAATAGACCATCTCTACTTGTATAAATGTTAGATAAAAAAAGAAAAAAAAAAAAAGAGAGAAGGTTGGTAGGTATAGCTAGCATGTGAAGATAAAGTCACATAACAATGACCCTCAGCTATGCTATCTTCATCATTGTCCTATATTATATTGTTTTTAATCTTTGATAACCTTGATTTCTTACCTAAGAGATCTCACAAATGGGGTCTACGGATTAGTGGGTCCAAATCAACCTGATGTATGCGATTAACACCATGCTAATCATATCCCCAACTTAATCTTCCTAGAATCAAAAGGTAAAGTGACGGAAACCTCGCTGCTATGATAGTTAATTACCACAGAAATCTCGGATTAATGAGATAGATAGGATCATAGGATGACAGTTTGTATCACAGAAAGTCCTGAGGCTACGGAATATGAAATTTGGTGGGGTTTCAACACGTGTATCAGTTCAGTTCGGCTGTCTATTTCCTGTGTTAGGCTGCTATTATCCCCCTCCCATTTTTTCAATTAAAAGAATTCCCACCTATGATTTTGCCTCTCATTTAAGAAACACTTCAAAACATGGCTGGGAACGGATGCATGAAAAAATGGGTTGCCATCATTTTTTATGAGCTCAGTTTAGGTGAAAAAATGAAGCAAGAACTGGTCATCGATCTCTCTTAAGATCTTATAATTATAAAGTAAGGTTGTTTTGTCCACATTTATGTTTAAAAATTAAGGTTGGATCTTTTGTGATCTGAAACCGTTGTCTCTTCTTCATGGACAAAGTCAAATCCACTGCCTGTCGTTTCTGTTTCTTAGTGCATTGTAATGATATAATACACACAGAGAAAAATGTTGAGCTACCATTCTATGTGCTGCTGCTCCTGACGGTTGGTGAAAAAAATAATGCAAGAACTAGTTTCTATATTTATAAGATCTTACACTGATCAAAGCTCCTGCAGGAGCTGGCTTACTTTATCAAGAACCTTTCCATCCAGAGCCCTCGCGAGAAGGGAATTCGGTACATTAAAAAAAACAGATTCGAGCTACACGGACGGATCGTATCACAGTTTTTTTAAACATGACAAAAAAATATTTATTTCATAAACAATTATTTGATAATTTCATTAAATTTTTACTCAACTCTAACCTTGAAATCCTTAATCCAAGTCTTTATCTTTATCTAGTCTAGATTAAAAATTAAATTGAGTGAGAGTTACTTAATATAACCCGGTCAGCTTGACACATTCAAAAGAATTTTAACTAATCGATTAAAAAAATTAAAAATAAAATTAAGAAAAGGGGATGATATATATAAAAACCTTCTAGCTCAACTTTTTATCTAACCCGAGTGTAAAATTAAATTCAATTTGGTTAGTTTAAAGGCGGTCTAATTGATCAGTAAAAGAAGTATGATGATGAAATGAGAAAAAAAATGATAAAATTGACAAGAAAAAACTCTTAACTTGACTTTTAGCTTAGCCTGGGTTTAACATTAAATTATATAAAAATTATACTGATGTGATCTATTCATCTTGATAAGTCCAAAACCGCCTTTGAAAGTGCAATTGTTGGAAGGGCTTTACCTTCCCGCTCTCAACCTCTAACTTGAAAGAAAAATAATCTTAGATCCAATAGGATTGGAGATATCCATGGTTAAAATTAAGAAAAAACTTGGTAAAAGATGAGATTGTTTTATTGAAAAAAAATAAAATTGAAAAAAAAAACAGGGAAAATAAGATTAAAAATAGAAGGTTTAGTTGAAAAAAAAAGAAGAAGCTTCACTATTTGTATATGAACAGTGGAAGCTCCTTAATTCTTTTGGTATAAAAATAATTTAGTAATTTTATTACACTTTCAAAACTAATCTGAGCTAATTAGATCATAAAAAAATTTTGGAAAGAAAAAAAATGAAAATTAAAAAAAAAGAGAGAGAGTGGGGGTTACATGATTTATTATTTATATGAAAAGTGAATCAGCAAAGTTGACATCCCAACTCTTTGATGTAGTAGTTAATAAGCTTGCTATTCCTATCACTTCGAGAAAAAAGAAGAAAAACGAACAGCATACAACTATGTTTTTCGATCCAACAATTACTGGGATCATCTCATGTTTAGAAAGAAACAAGACTAATTATATACCTAATCTCTTACCATTAATTCTGAATTCGATAATTAATCTAGGATTGGTGAAGGAAAGAAATACATATTTAAGCCTGTGTCTTTTTTTAAACATATGCTAAAATCATGTTTATTCATTTTAAATTTAATAACTTAGATTATATAGACATGCATGATTGGACATGAGAGGAAGGATTTGGATCTGTTAACTAAATGCTTTTTTTTTAATGAATAAAGCATGTCATGGTGGTTTCATAAATAATCATGAATAAAAACGATGAGTTTATGTAATAAAACAAGTCTGATTTTATACTGTAATAAAATTTAAATTACTTTCTGTCAAAATCTCCATTTCTTTGCCCCTGATTTTCACGCCACCAGTTCTATGCACCGTCCACGTTACAGAACTCTTTCATCCATGGGTGATATTATTGTTTTTAAAAAAGAAAATTTATCTTCTTCAAATTAATTTAAATCACAGCAGTTAAAAAGAGACATTAAGAAAAATATAAGCAAAAAAAAAGAGGAACTGATTCAGTTTTTTGTTGAATTTCTTTTCGAAAATAAATTTAATTAAAAATCTGGGTCCAAATCCACTACAAATGAAAAAATAAAAAATAAAAAAATGTTTATAGTTTGAATTGGCAAAAAATAATTTGAGTTTGAGTTTGGATTGAAAATGGTGTCCAATTCAAACTTAATTAACATAGTTACGCTAATTTCAATTTATTTTTGGTTCTAAAACAGATGTATAGACAAATTGTTTGCATGTCCATTTAATAGATATCCATTGATTGCCAGATTCGACTCTATTTTATTAATTTCTTAAATGATTTTTTAAAAAAAAATCTAAATTTAAAAAACAAACTATAAATCCATTCATAAAACCACAAAAATCCATCATAAATAATATGATAAAAAATCATACATCATGTTGAAAAATAAAATTCCAACTACACAAAATAAAATACAAAAAGGTTGAAGAAATGAGTGAGACCTGGGCTTGGTGAACTCCTTGCTCTCCTCCGCATCTGACCCTAGTCAAATCCAGGCGCATTTCATCCTCCTCCAGATTGACCATTTCACATGGTACCGAATAGCCGACGAGGGAGATGAACTGTCATCATTAGGATCATCAGGACCTGCTGCACCAAAATGGGATCAAAGCTTAAAGCTACCTTCAGTTGAACGTAGATTCATCATCTAAGAAAGTAGCGGCAAGACTCGACCTAATCTTCTCCTTACTACCTAAACCAATCCCCTGGGCCTAATTTTAATCTATGAAGCTAGAAAATGATGACCGAAAGCTTGCCACTTCCAAGAAAATCATTAACTTCGTTCGGATACCGAAGAGATCTGAATAATCTTTTTTTCTTTTATGACGAACCATGTACAAAGTGTTTTGTTAGAAGAAAATGGGAAAGCAAGAAATCACTTGGAAGTGAAGGTATAAAACGTAAAATCTTCAATTGATCCGCTGTGATGATTTTAAACCATCCAGTTTTTCTGCTACAAAACTTTATACATGTGGCAAGCAAAAATTTAAATCCAACAAGAAAAAAAATGATTCTGTTGTGAATACACATGTTCCTTTTCAAACATTTGAATGAATACTTCTAACAAGAAGGGATTTAAAACTGTTAGATAGCACAACTATCTAACCTAAAATAGCCTGGAAATGTCAAACACCCGATCGATTGTCAGGCAAAAGTGGGCTTACTGTGTCAGGCGCATGCTTTGTCAAAAAATGAGCTCTTCCACTTTCTACAGAACTTAGCAACAAGGCTTCTATCTCTTAGCATCTGGGGAAGTTCCTTCATTTTGGGTCTTGCCCTTCTGATCCTGCGGCGAAGAATCAGGAATTGATGCTGGTCCCAGAGACTTCTGTTTTACTGTCTCGCTACTGTCTTCCTGGACCTGGGTTTTTGTTACACTGCCACCTGATTGTTTCTTAGATTCAACCACAATTTCCTTAACGACCTCCTCGAGTTTACCTATTCTCTCCTTCACTTCTAGAAGCTCCGACTCAGACTGAGCTTTTTCTTCCATAGCTTTTAGTTCCTCCTCTTTTGCTTTCTCCTCTTCTTCTTTCCTTCTCTTCTCTAGTTCCTGGGATGGTCAGAGAATCATCAAACTAGGAGCCCAAATACAAAACAATGACTTCAGACCTATGCAAGAGAAAATGTGGATAACTTTAGTGATGCTATTAGATAACTAGAGTGATTGTATACACGGAAATGAACTGTTTAAAAGCAATTTCTGCTGCATTTAAGGCATCAATTTTCCCTCGGAGAGGTTAATGAAACCACTAACAAGAGCCATTACAAAAGTTGGCGTCATAGAGCAGCGAGTTTGGTGAAAAACCACATAATAAAGAAACATTTTAAGAACTTCAAAGAACAAATTTTAAACAAAATAACAGGATAAAACTGAATTGAGATGAAGTTTCAAACTTTATTGGCGATTTTTACATCACTATACTATTTAACTACATCATTAACTGTTCAACAATATCAATTAAATTTGTCCATCATGCAGGAAAGGTATCAAAATTTGTCAGCCAAAAGCAGATATTGATGCGTTGAATGCTCGTTGACCTTCAAATGTTTAGCATGCCGACCTATAAGCAATAGTGAAATGGACGTATAATTTTCTGATCAACAACTAGAAACTATGATTTGTAGGAGACACCAATTTAATGCTTCGGCATCTGAAGTTTTTCATCTAAAGAGTTCCCTGTGAGGATCCAACTACGCAATGATTGGCATGCAAACATATTATTCTGAGACAACTAGAAGAGAGGAAAAAGGAAAATAGTCAGGGAATAAAGACGCAGAATGATATAGAACTTAAAGCGCAATTTATCACTACTGACAAGACAATAACGTTACCGCATCCATTTTTTTCATTTCATGTCGAGCGTATTGAGCCACCAAATATACAGCTGTTAGAGGAAAAAAAAAGAGGAAACAAAATGAATACGCATTCTTTTAGATAGCAACAACAGAACCAGGAGAAGGACACATTTTAATATGAATATGACAATATGCTAAAAATGTGAACTGAGATACCCAGTGAAGGCAAGCAGGTGAAGAACAGTTGTACCAGATGGAAATCAATCCTGAAAATAAAAGACACGAATGTAAGTAAACATATTGAGGTTGTCAGGAGATTCGACATGAGAAATATTGCTGATCAGTCTATGCATTACATTACAGAAATAATTTCAAACACTCCACTCAAATTATCATAATCAACCCATCAAAAGGCATTTCAAAGAAAGAAAAACAAAAGCCCTTCGATTCTTTGAAATGCAATTCTCCCTGATGGGTGTCCCAGAACCAGAAATTGATATCAGTCTGATTTCCTCTCGTGCATAACACTAAAGCCTCAAGATTAGCACCCCATAGGAGGAACCAATGCTTAGCACATGTTCGACAAAATGCCTATAAGAAATTCAATAAGTAACAGCAATCAAACCCCACGATCCAATTCACATACCAAAGCCCAAATAAAACAGCACAAAAGGAAAGAAAATTTGCAATACCCAAATTTCTTTTTCTTTGGAGGGTCACTGAAGAGGATCTTAGCAGCTTTCATGAAGTCAAGATTATCTAGTTGCCTGTTCGCCTCCTCGTATTTGCTCACTTTTGAATCTGTTTTTTCACTGATGCTTTTGTTATTGTTGTTGTTGGGTTTGGTAGTGCTGCTGCAAAATTGCTTGCTCTGAAGAGTGAGTTTGATTCGGGCCAAAGTTTGTCTGGCGCGAAACATTGTTTTCTTGTCTAAAACATCATGGGATTCTGCGATGTTGGGTGGCATAAGTTTTCGCTTTCACCTTCATCCCAGCCAAAGATTTGTCGAGCGATCACAGAGCTTGGGTTTTTACTTTTTTATTTAATGCAAAGGGAACTTTCTTTTGGGCCTGAGAGATGTAAAGGTGAGTCGCAAAATAACGTAGTATGGGCCGGGAAAAAAGAAAGAGAGAGAGAGAGGGAGTTAATAAAAGGGTTTTTTTTAATCTCTAAAAAAAACGTGGTTATTAATCCCGATTTTGAAACTAGTTTGAAATTTGTGTTGTTTAAACTTGAGTTAATCCATTCAATAAAGTTTGATTAGGATAATTTAAAAAAACAAATTTATTTTTTCTATTAATATTATTTTTTTAAAATAAAATAATATCATTTTAGAATTTACTGGAAGAGTACTAAATATATAAAAAGTAATTTTAGGTTTTTCTATTAGGTTTTTTTAAAGAGTAAATTAAATAAATAATCTACAATCAAATTGATGTATTAACCAAGAATTTAACATAATATTATAATTCTTTTTTTTCCTAAACATGGTGAAAAATGTAGAGTTCAGATCCATGACTTTATAGAGGTACAGAGAGATGTGATTTTAGTACCTAAATTTTAAATTTTTTAACAATAATTACATTATTGTAATTATAATAATTGCATTATTGTAATTATTCATGCTTGTGATCTTGTAAATTCATAGATTTGTGAGGTCCACTATGTAAGTAATTAATTTGTTGGAGCATGATAGCATTTGATTAGAGGCAACCCCAAACATGCTTGGCTTAATACATTTATTGATTAATTTTGTGACTCGAGGAAGTTTGTTTTTGTATTTAAAAAATGTTTTTGAAATTGTTTTAATTTTTTTTAAAATTAATTTTTTATGGTTTTGAATCATTTTGATGTACTAATATTAAAAAAATTAAAAATTAAAAATATATTTTAATATATTTTCAAATGAAAAATACTACAAAAAAT